>Ga0181591_10004015_pt1 | contig 12853 bp, 12 predicted proteins | sample 071ome_33_FD_133757 | JGI IMG/M metagenome (GOLD analysis project Ga0181591, IMG submission 133757) | Coastal salt marsh microbial communities from the Groves Creek Marsh, Skidaway Island, Georgia - 071412AT metaG (megahit assembly) | ecosystem: Environmental > Aquatic > Marine > Intertidal...
CCGCCGGAAATGGTCCCCGCGGACTTCATGGGGACCTTGACCGACTATGAAAAGGACATTCAACGGGAGTACGGGCTAACGCCGGGACAACTGCATTGGCGGCGGCGGACGGAAGCCCGGATTGGGTCCACCTATAAGTTCCGCCGGGAATACCCCGCGTGTATGGATGACGCGTTCATCGACCGGGAAGGCGGCTATTTTGAAGAAGCGTTGATGGGGGACATTCATGTTGTGGAACACACGCTTCATGGGGAAACCCACGGGCGGGAGATAGAGCCGCCGCATACACATGACCGCTATGTCATTGGCGTTGATGTTAGCGGCGGCGTTGGCGGGGATTATTCCGCGTTGTGTGTTGTTTCCGTGTCCACGCGACAGGTAGTCTATACGGAACGGAACAACCGCATAACGCCCGCCAGTTGGGCGCATAGGGTTATCCAAGTGGCTTCCCGCTACAATCAAGCGTTGGTCCTGGCGGAAAGCAACAACCACGGGCATGCGTTCCTGTTGGAAATGGACACTTGCGGCTATCGCCAACAATGGCGGGACCCGCGGACCGGGAAGCCGTGGACAACCACGCTTCAAAGCAAGCTGGACGCGTTCGATACCTTGCGGGAATCCTTGCAGGTTGTTTCTATTCTGGACCGGCCAACCTGGTTGGAACTGCGGTCTTTGACGATTCCGCCGGGGAAAGTTGCGCCGGAAGCCCCCAAAGGGGCATATGATGACGCGGCGGTTGCTTGCGCTTTGGCGTTCCGTTGTTTGCGGGATGTTCCGGGGAGCTGGCGAACACAAGCGATACAGTCCAACCGTACCCGGATAGATGATTTGATCGCCAAAGCCCGCGCCCGTCGTATCCGTTCTTCCCGCCTGCCATTTTAGGGGCCTTCATGCTGGAACCTTCCGACATTCAGGACATTGTGACCCAACATGATGCGTATTGGGACCAACGGCGGGACCGTCTAAGGGAATACAGGCGGCTGTACATGACGCGCTTTTGGCAAGCGGACGCGTTTCCCACAATGGACGGCATTTTGCGGACGGAAGTTCCAAAGGCGTATGCAGTCGTTGAAAGCTATTTGGGGAGTTTGTACGCAAAGAACCCGGCGGTTCGGGTGGAACCCGATTTGCGGGACCGCGGAAACCCGCGCGTTGCGCAAGCAACCGCCAACCAGTATCTTTTGACGGTCCGGGAACAGATTGAAGACGCAACCCGCCTGGCGTTGATTTACCCCGCGGCGTTTGTGAAGTTGGCACCGGTCGAAAATGTGGACCCGTTGAAGCGGGTTTCATGCGCCGCCCTTCCCCCGTGGGAAGTCATCGTTGACGCAACCGCATGTTCATGGGACCAACAACGGCACGTGGGACACGTGTACCTTATGCCGCTTCCGGAAGCCGGGGAGCGGTACGGAAAGGAGCTGGAAGCCTTCCGGTCCCGCGAGTATGTCAAATGGATTGAAGCCACGGGCGTTGCCGGCGGAAACATGATGGTTGGCCGCCAGGTCAACGCAACCGGCGTGTCCGATACGGATAAGTGGGTCCGGATCGTGGAACTGTATGACTTGCAGGAAGACCGCCTGTTGGTATGGTCCCCGGACTATGACAACGGGCAAAGTTTCCTGTTTGAAGGCGTGCGGGTTCAGGTTGGCGCGTTGGACCCGGACGCGGACGCGGAAGCCCCAACGCCGGACGGGGAGCTGCAACACGAAACAACCGGAATCCCGTACAAGAGCGCAAGCGGAAGGCCGGTTGTTCCAATCATTCCGTTGTTCTTTTCGCGGGACCCGGACACGCCCTTGCGCGGCTACAGTCTGTTGTCCCGCTCGCTTGATCAGTTCCGGGAACTGAACATGCTGCGGACCTATCAAGCGCAAGGCGTGCGCCGTATGGCCCGCCAATGGATGGTTCGCGCGGGCTTCTTAGGGGAAGCGGAAGCCGCCAAAATATCGCAAGGGTTGGACGGCGAGTTTGTGGAAATTGACCTTCCGCCAGGTACGCCAATGGACGGGAATATTATTCCGGTCCCGCAATCCCCGATTCCGGCGGATGTTACTTTGTACGCCCAAACAGTTGATTCCGATATTCGGGATGCGGGGTTGTTGGCTCCTTTCACCCGTGGGGAAGTGACCAAATCCACGGCAACGGAACAAAACCTGTTGGCCGCGTATACTTCTTCCGAGCTGGGCCGCATGGCCCGTATCCGGGACGCGGTGATTACTTCCCTTGCGATGACTTACAATGTCATGTTGTCCGTTGTTTTGGGGGATGACGCGGAACCGTTAGCGCTTCCCAATCCGGTTGGACCAACCATCCTTTCCGCGGACGATTTGACCGGGGACTTTGGGTATTGGGCGGTTGACGCGGGAACAACCCCAATGTCCGACCTTGCAAAACAACAAAGCCTGGAACGCCTTGCGCCGGTCCTGGTTCAGTTGGGCGCGGACCCGCGCCAAATCCTTGAAGAAATGGTCCGCGTGTTCCAGCTCCCAGAAAACCTTGCGCAACCCGCGGAACCGCCGCCAGCTCCCCCAATGCCGGAAGGCGTACCGCCGGAAGGTCCACCAATGGAAGGGGCTATTGCCCCGGAAGGAATCCCAAATGCCGATTGAATACGGAACCGCCGTCCCCACCGATGACATTCCCGCGGACCTGTTGGCCGCGGCGGAAGAATCGGATGCGATGATTGAAGGCGAACTTGCGGGAATGATGAAGCCGTTTGACCGGCCCATTTCGCCAAAAGTGATGAACGCCCTTGCCAAAGCGATTGCAGCGGGCGCGGCAACGATGGGATTTGAAGTCATCCCGGACCGATACACGGAACCCGTGTCCGAGCTGGAACCGTCCGTTGTCCGCATGTTGGGGATGCTGGCGGCGGCGGCGGAAGACTATGGAAAGCCGCTTCCAGTTGCCATTGACGCAATCGCAACGGAACAGGACTTGACCGCAATTACCGCGGCCTTGACTGAACTTGCGCGGGACAAGGACTTTGTTGCGTTCCTCGATGTTCCCGTTGAAGACGCGGACGCGGAAGGCGGCGTTGCCATTGGTATTGAAGTATCCCCGGAAGGCGGGGAAGACTTTGACTTTGCTTCCCGGATGCGTCCCGGTCGATAGGGGGACAAATGCCTTTCAAAAGTCTACGCGCCCGCCTTGCCAAAGCCTTTGGTTTTGGCGGCAAGCCGCGGACCGTCATTCCAAGTTCCCGCGGCGCGCAATATGTTGCGCGGTTTGGCGGGGACCCTATGAAGGAGCTGGAACAGGCTATCAAGAACAAACAGCCTGTTTCATTCTTCTACAATGACAAATGGCAACCGGAAGGCGTGCAAGGGAAATACGGTCAACGCGTGGGGAATCCACACGCGGTTTGGAAAGGCGCAAACGGGACAACATATCTACATTTGTATGTTGACCCGCAATCCGCGTCCGCAACCGGGGACCTTCCCGGTTGGCGAACCTTCATCCTTTCCCGGATTCAAAATGTTTCCGTTCTGGAACTCGGAACCAAACTGTTTGGGAAACCGATTCAGTTTGTGACCGCGCCCGGATGGAATCCCGCATGGTATCCCCAGGTGGGGACACCAATCTACACAATCAAATAGCAAAGGAAGTCCCCGTGACCACTCCGGAAGCAAGCCTGCAAACGCCCGCCAACAGTCCTTCCAATCACACCACGCTTGCGGAATCCGTCCTTGCGGAAGCAACCGCGGCGCACGCGCCGGAAGCCGCGCAAGCCCCGGAAACGCCCGCGCCGGAACCGGAAGTTGAACCGTCCATGTTGACGGCCCTTACGGAAGAAGAAGCGGATTTGGTGGAATATGAAACCACGGACGCGGACGGGAAGAAGCGGACCCGCAAGTTGTCATGGGAAGACGCAATCAAGCGGGCGGACCCGGAAATTGCGGCCCTTATGCGCGGGATGCAAAAGGACTACACAAAGAAGCGGCAAGCGGACGCGGAAAAGCACCGGGATTGGATGCGGGAACGGGAAGTTCTGTCCAACGCCGCGGACCGTTTGGCGGAGCTGCAAAGCCAACAGGCGGACTTGCCTTACGATCCGTTCGACCCCAAAAGCGTCAACGCCATGATTGAAGCGACTGTTGCGGCCCGATTGCGGGAAGTCCTTGAGCCTATGCAACAGGAATATCAGACAATGCAGGCGGAAGACAGCTACAAAGCGTTTCTTGCCGCAAACCCGGACTTCCAAACGGACACGGGCTTGCGTTCGGAAGTTCAACATTTGCTGGAAGGGAACCCGGCGTTGGACCTGGAAACGGCCTATGCCGCTGCAAAGGGGAAGAAGCTGATGAAGGAAGCGGAAGCCGCCAAAGCCCGCAAGGCCGCGGACCGCAAGGCGCGGAAGGAAGCTGCATTGACCGGGACCGCCGCCGCCAGGCGTTCGACGCAACCCGGACGGCCCGGACGCGGCAACATGCGGAAAATGTCCAACGCGGATATTTTGGAAATGGCCCGGTCAATGCATCGAAACCGTTAGACGCGCATTTTCCCGCGTGGTAGCCTATGGCAACGCGTGGGCTACCCGTTTCCGGAGCCTATGGCATAGCGGAACCCGTAAGGACACGCCGCAAACCGTAGCAATCCACAAAACAACCTTCATGGATGGAACGCCCAATGCCCCCCAGTTCTATTCTGTCAACCACTCTCCAGCTCCTTCGGGACAAGCTGGTTGACAACTCCTTCCTTGCACATCCGCTCATTTCCGCGATTGAAAGTCACGGGAACCTTGTCAAAGTTTCCGGCGGTTCCCGCGTGGAACAAGCGGTGATTTTCGGTGAACATAGTTCAATCACCGGCCTTTCCAACGGCTTTGAACCCGTGAACATGGCGGTCACGGACCCGTTTTATCAAGCCAAGTTTGAATATTCGAACTGGACCGCGCCTATTGTCCTTTCCGCCGTGGAAAAGGCCGCAAACAAGGGCGATTTGGCCGTCATCAACATTCTTGAAAGCAAAGTCAAGAATGTGATGTTGTCCATGAAAAAGGAGTTTTCCAAGCAAGTCATCCGCGGGGATTCTTCCACAATCACGGACCTGCAAACCCTGAACGGCAACGGCATTTCTTCCGGCGGCGTGGATATTACCGCGCCGGATACAACCGGTTGGCTTGAAGCCCGCGCCCGTGCTTCGCAGCTCAACACGGTTGGAACGCTGTCCAAAGCCACTTTCCAAGGCAAGAACTGGTTCAACCAGTATGTGGACGCGGGCGGAACGCTTGCGCTTGCCAATCTGGATGAACTGTTCATTCAGTCGCAAATCTACAACCCCGCGGGAAGCACTCCGGACATTATGCTTATGTCCCCCAACGCTTACGCGGCGTTCCTTGCGCTGATGGACGCGCGGATTCAGTATGTTTCGGTTTCCGACCGGGATGGACTGAATAGTGAAATGGTCCCCACATACCGCGGCGCGCGTATCTATGTGGAACCCAACCTGGGGTACAATGTCCACTCCACCGTTTCCGCCGGACGGGAGCCTGTTTCCGCCTACCTGTTGAGTTCCGATCAGTTCCAACTCTATGTTGACACGGACGGCTTCTTCAACATGGGTGAAATGGAACGCGTCCCCGGAACCGCAACCGAAGCCGCTATGGTTTTCTGCCGTATGCAGCTTGTCTCCGGCCACTTGGCTTCCCATTCCATTCTTCTTGACGCGGAGAGCTGATACAATGGCAACTTCTACTCTTGTGCAGCTCCTTGCAAGCGGTGAAGCTGGCGACACTTCCAACCGCCGCCAGGTGGAAACCTTCCTTGCGTCCGGCGCAATCACCGCCGGGGATGTTGTGGCCCTTGATGACGGCAAAACCGGCGCGGACCGTGCGCTGTACGTCGAACAAGCCGCCATTGTGGGAACCGGAAACGGCCTTGCCGTTGGCGTAGCCCTGAACACCGCCGCCGCGGATGAACAGGTCCGCGTCATCGTTGCAGGGTACGCGGAAAACGTGTCTTGCGCCGCGGGCGTTGCTTCCGGTGCCGTTGTGAACGCCGCCGGGACCGCCGCCGGTCAAGTGGAAGCCGCCGCCGCAACGGATACCGTTGTTTTCGGTGTTACGGTGGAAGCGGAAGCCGGTGGAACCGTGGATATGATCGTTTACAAGCGGTTCTGAATCTCCTGGGGTCTTCCCGGACCCTTGCCCGTCCCCGGTTCCCCCCCAACCGGGGACGGGCTTTTGTTTAGGCGGAAACCATGAATCTTGGACAGTTGATAGATTTCGTCGGAAACCTGTTGGACTATGACCCAACCAACACGGTCTACCGGGAACAACTGGTTTCCCTCCTGAACGACGCGCAAACCAACATTTTGACAGATCGTCCGTGGGATTTTGCGCAACGGGACCGGAAGTTGAAGGTTTGGACGGATGTTGCCGTTGAACTGAACTTCACATTTGGGTCCGATTCCGTCACGGGCGTTGGCTTCCCCGTGTCAACCGATATGGTCCGCCCTGGAAGCCCGTGGACGGGCGCACGCTTCAAAGTTGCCAACGCTTCCGGGGAGCTGGAAACCTACCGGGTTGCGTGGGTCAAGAGCGGGACGCAACTGTTCATTGACCGCCCCTTCACAACAACCCTTTCCGGTCCGCAAACAGTCACGCTATTGCGCCGGGAAATCGTCCTTCCGTCCGATTGTCTGCAAGTCCTGAATGTTTCGGACCCGTCCGTTGGGGCTCCTGCAAAGGTCCTGTTCCTGTCCAAGTGGGAAGAAGAAGATACGAACTTGGACCCGTCGCAGCTCGGAACAATAGAAGCGTACCTTCCAAGTGAAGGCCGCGTTGTTCCCGCGCCAAATACCCCGCGCGGGGTTTCCGTCGTTGCCGGTGTTTCGCAAGGCGTGCGGACCGTCAATGTGTATATGGTCAATGTCCGCGGCCCGGACGCAACCAGTTTTCCCGCATACCCGCGGGATGTTTCGGACGGCTTGGAATCCGCGTTTTCAAAGGTCCAGACTTTCAACCTGGCGGACAACCAAACCTTGCAGTTCAAGCCGGAACCGTTGGACCCACAAACCGGCCTTTGGCGGCGGTATTACTTCACATGCGAAGAAGCGGGTATTCTCGCGCCCGTTCGTGTCCGGCATGTTGAACCGCTTGAACCCACGGGCGTAACGACGGGAACGGACACTGTACCGCCGGACAACCCGGCCTTTGGGGGGATCGTTCTTCTTCCCAACTTGCAGTTGTCCCACCTGCAAACGCAAGCCTTCCAGGCTTCCGCGGTCCGGTATGTCTGGAACCAGTCTGCCGCGTATCAGTCTATTGAGCTGTACCCGCATCCGTCCGCGGACCAATACCTGAATGTCCGCATGTTGGTGAATCCCAAACGGCTACAGGAAGACCAAGACGCGCCGTTGGTCCCCCACGCCTATGCGCAGCTCCTCGCGTTTGCGGCCCTTGAAAACCTTGCGTTGAAGGTGGACAACCCGGCGTTGTCCGCGGTCTATGCGCGGAAGAAGGACGGATTGTTCCGGGCGATGGAACAGGCGTATTTGAAATCTGTTCCGCGTCGTATCATCCGCGGGGAACCGACGGCGGGCTATCGGTTCGTCCGCAATCCCTTTGGAAAGTTGACGTTGATTCCATGAAACAACAGGTCTATCAAGTCTCGCTTGCGGGCGGCGTTGCAACTTCGCTTCCACAAAATCCGATGGAAGCAAGCGTTGCGGAAAACTTGTCCATTGACAAGCCGTCCGGCGGTTGGACAACCCGCGTTGGATATGAACCCTGGATTCCAAGCGCAACCAGTTGGTTGCCGTGGACAAACACGGGACCCGTCTACGCCTTGCACGCGTCGCAAGCGTTGGCGGGCGGCGGGCGGCAAACAGTCCTGTTTGAAGCGGACGCGGCCCTGTTCATGTTGTTTGAAGCGGACGGGTTTGATTCTGTTGTCCAACTGGCGGACAACCGGCATGTTCCGACCGCAACAGAACCTGGCGCGTGGTTTACGGATACGCCATACGGAACCGTCATTACAAACGGTGTTGACCGGCCTTTGTTGGTCCGCCCGTGGCCGTTGCCGGGTTCCACGCATGTTGGGACGGCTGTAGCCCAATGCGTCCGCCCGTTTGGCTTCCAGGCCCTTCCTACGCCCGTCCAACCGCGGACCGTCAAGCCGCTTCCAGCTCCGCCCTCGTTTGGACCTCCCGCCGCCGCCGGGAATGGCGCGGTAACCCTTTGGTGTCCCGCGGACGGGCAAGCAATCCCGGACGGCGGGCGTTGGGGTTTGGGATTTGCCAACAATGTTGGCGGGACCAACGGCAAGCAAGAGGCCCTGTTTGGTTGGGCCGTGTCCTTCATTTCAGACACGGGAAGCGAAGGTCCGGTGTCTTCCCTTCAATCAACCCGTTGGGGCCTTCCAGCGGACGCGGAAGGGTTTAGACACGCTTGCGCGTTGGACATTCCCATTGGACCGCCGGGAACCGTTGCGCGGAAGCTGTACCGGACTTCCAACTATTCCACGGACTATGTAAACCAGGGGGATACAACCCTATACTTCATAGATACCATCCGGAACAATGTGGAACCGTTGTTCTTTGACGCGGTATCTACCGCCAGCCTGGGACAACCCGCGCCCGCAATCCCAACTGGACCGCTTCCAGCTCCGCAAGCCCGGTTTTCCGCCCTGTTTGCCGGTTGCCTTTGGCTTGACGGGGGAATCAACGACGGGCGAACCCTGTACTACTCCACCGTTGGGTTGATTGAACAGTTTGCGGCGGATGCTTTCATTGAACTTTCCGCCCGCGGCGGGTCAATCACCGGCCTTTTCAGTCATTACAATACTCTGTTGGTCTTCCGGGAACGGGGGATTGACATTGTGCAAGGGACATACGCGGACGGCTTCCAGGTGGCGACACTTACGGAAAGCGTGACTTGCCGTGCGCCCCATAGTATTGCGACGGTCCCCGGTTTGGGCGTTGTGTTTCTCGCATTGGACGGCGTTTACGCGATCGTCGGCGGGTTGACCGGCGGCGCGGTCAATGAAGTAATCAACTTGACCATTCTTCAAGATGAGCTGTTGCAGCGGATGACGGTAGACTGTCTCCCGCGGGCGGTCGGATGCTATTCCGCGCAAAGCCGGGAATATCTCCTGTTCTTCCCGGTGGACGGGAACGACCGGCCCAACCTGGGGCTTGTCCTTCATACGGACCGGTTGCAGCGGGCGGAAGGCTTGTCCGCATGGACAACCCGGACGGGCTTCCCGGTGGGGTCGATTACAACCCTGTATGACGGAACGGTTGTTTTCGGTCACAACACGGGAGCGGAAACCGGCAACAATACAAGCCAACGGGGCTTGTTTGTCCTGTCTCGGAAGCGGTCAATGGGGATGGAATACAACGACGATCCGCAACCCGCACTGGAATACACGCCGCCGCCCGTGTCCCGGTATCGGTCCGCATGGACGGCTTTTGGGGACCCGCAAATGATGAAGCAAGTTTCATACGTAACCTTGTGGGTCCTCACGACCGGCAAGCCGGAAATCCAAATGCGGCATTTCAAGGACTTTTCTTTGATTCCGACATTGGAACGGACATACACGGCCCAAAGTCCCGATTCCATCCCGCAAGCCGTGTTGGACGCGGCGCAACTCGGAACCGGGGAATATCGTGTTGACCGTTTGGTTCCGTTGCGGTTTTCCGTTGCGCACCAATCCGCCGCATGGTTCTGTTTTGAAATGGAAACAACGGAAGATTTGGTTTTGGTCGGATACGAATACGAATACACAACAAAGGGAACCCGCGTGGTTGCAGGCGTGCGCGCATGAAGAAATGGACGCAAGCGGAAGCCCGCGCCGGAAGGTCCATTTCCCCGGACATTGTGAACGATGAAGTCCGCGCCCAACAGGCTTCAATGACGGCGTTGGACCGGTCCCAAATGCCGGGGACGGGTTGGATAGATGAAACCCGGCTTGCGGACTACGCCTTGCATCAAGTTTGGCAAGCGGACCTGGTTGGATCGTCCGGGGAACAACAAAACGAGCGGGACACGTTGGTTGGTCCGAACGCGTGGGTTTCCAGCTCCATTCAAACTTCCGCGGGCGGTTGGCGCGTGTTGGCGCAATCGACACTGGCGGGTTTCAAGGGCGGAAGCCTGTATGTTGAATGGTCCGCCAATGTGTATGTAAACAATGTCTTTGCGTATGGAATCAACGACGGAAAGCCCGGTTCCCCAAACTATGTGAACATGCGCATTTTGGTGAACGGCGTGAACATCGCGGAACGCCGCGGCGGCGGCTATCACCAACAAGCCCGCCTTGTTGGGACGCAACGGTTCCCGCCTGGGGACCTGGTTCTGTCTCTTGAATGGCGGGACACGCCAACATCGGAAGACGCGGCAACCGTGAACACCGCCGCGGACCATTTGCCGTTTTCCCATTTGTGGAACAACCGTTGGCTTGCAATCGGGAGATACCGCTAAATGTCACGTCTCACCCAACCCGCCATTGTGGACGGGGACGCAATCAACGCCGCCGGGTTGAATGACCGGTTCAACCAGTTCAACCAATCGGGAACAATCAACCAGTTCAACACGCGGGATGCGGCCTTTGATTTGCCGCATTTTGCGACGGGGAACGCCCGCTTCCTTGCGCCGGAAATGGCGGTTGCGGAAATCGGTTGGAACGACTGGAAACACGGGAGTTTCCATACATTCACGGGCCAAACAACGGGCGCAGCTCCCCACCGGGTACGCGATAGCGGCGGAACGGATGAACGTTTGTCTTTTGGCGCAACTGGTTGGACCTTGCAGGCGGATGACGCGTTGCGCGTCTTTTGGGACTTGTCCGTGCGCCCGCGTTGGGAAGGAGCTGCAAGGCCCTGGTTGAACGCGGCCTTGACCTTTGAACTACCCGTTTCCGGCGGCGGGACTGCAAAGATTTCCAACGGATACGGTTGTTGGGCCTTTTGGCTTCAATGGGACGTGACGGACAACACGCTTGCGAACTTTGTCAACATCCCCGGTCAAGGGGACTTCAATACCGTTGTCACGGGGACACGCGGCGGGAACGCCTTGAACAACTGCAAGTCAACTTCCGTCGTTCCCGCAATCGTTGAATATGCGGATGTTGTTGATGAAGGGGAACTTTCCGGGTCCATTGTTACAACGCCGGTTGGATGGACAAGCGTTGATGGCGTTTGGCATTATGTCCATACCGGCGCGGCTTTGACCGTCTACGGAATCCGCGTTGTTTTCTCCGGACCTTTTGGGGCGTATCATAGCGGCGTGAACAACTACCTTGTCCGGAATGACGTGATTGCGGACAACGCCCGATTGGACCAACAGGCGGGAAGTATTCAAGCCCTTCAAATGCGGACGCGGTGAAATGGCATACACGCCCCCAAACACATTTGCGGACGGGACTACGCTTGCCGCGGCGGAGCTGGAAGGGAACTTCCAGGCGTTGCGGGCGTATCTCCACCAACAGGTTTCCGCGGGGGACCTGGAATCGTCCAAATGGATTGAAACGCGGCATGTCCAACCGCCGGACTATGACCCGTTCCGCGGCTTTCAACATGGCGTGACGGGTCACCAGGGCGGACAATGGGCGGGCGGAACCCAAATCCGGTTGCAGTTCGCAACAAAGTATTTGTCCGGAAACGGACGGCCTTCCAACGATACTTTGCACGCCGTCCCACAAACCGCGGTGACATTGGACATTCGCCAACCGGCCTTTTGTCTGTTCCATTATTGGTATGAACTGGAAAACGGGCGGGACAGTTCAACCGCGGCCTATCAGGTCCCCGTTGAACAACGGCGGGTCTATATCGTCCCGTATGTTGGCGTTGGGCCGTTCAATGGACAAGACGCATACAACAACCGCGCCCGGTGTCAGGAAACGCGGAATGTCAACGAAAACTTGACCAATAGCTACCCGCTCGGACTGGCGCGGCCCTTTGTCCTTGCCGCGGGATATGGCGCAAAACAAGGAACCTTCGCTTTCCAGCGCACAAACCCCGCTTCCGTGTCTTTTGGGCTTGCGGCCCATTCCCTTGCGGATCGTTGCGGCATTGTGAACTGGGGTTTTGCCGCGGAAGTCTTCTATTTCTAAGGGTTGAACAATGGATCCAATCACCGCGGCGTTGATTACCGCCGGTTCTTTGAAGGTTGCGGGCGGTATCGCTTCCGGCGTTGGACAAGCCCGCGCCGCAAAGAAAATGATGTTGACCCCGGCGGAAGAACGCCAGTTGCGGGAGCTGGAAAAGCTGCAACAGACCGGGCAACTTGGACTGGCGGAACGGGAACGCGGACTGTTGGAACAACAGTTCCTAACGGAACAGGCGGGAGCGCAACGGGAGCTGGAAGCCGCGGCGTTGCAACAGGCGGCGGCGCGGGGTTTGGGCGGCGCAACCAGCGGGCGGGAAATTTTCCTGCAAGAACAGGCGGAAGTTCAGGCGGAAAAGGAGCTGCGCCAACAACAAAACCTTCAAGTTGCGGAAATGGACCGGGCGCAAGCCGCCGCGCAAAAGGCCCAGATTGAAGCCATGCGGACGCAACAAAAGGCCGCGGAAGCGCAACGGGCGCAAGGGATTGCAACCGCGTTTTCATTGGGCTTTGGCGCGGCGGGAGATACCGCCGCCCAATATGCGCAAATGGCAAATGAAGCGGAGATTGCGCGGATTCAAGCGGAAATCCAAGCCGGAAAGACCGGCAATATCCAAAACGAACTGGAAACCACGGGCGGACGCGCCTACCAAATGGGGACAGTAGGATGATTCCAACCGGCAAACGCCCTGCATACCTGGAACGATACGCCCGCGTTGCCGCCGCGGCCTATCGTGTGGAGCAAATCACCAAAGCCGTTCAGGATGAACAATCCCGCGTTCAGTATCTGGACAGTCTGATTGCGAC
>Ga0181591_10004016_pt1 | contig 12849 bp, 12 predicted proteins | sample 071ome_33_FD_133757 | JGI IMG/M metagenome (GOLD analysis project Ga0181591, IMG submission 133757) | Coastal salt marsh microbial communities from the Groves Creek Marsh, Skidaway Island, Georgia - 071412AT metaG (megahit assembly) | ecosystem: Environmental > Aquatic > Marine > Intertidal...
AATGTCAGTAACTACAATTTTATTTATTGGTTATTAGTCTGAGTCAGAACCAACAATCTTCACGCCATGTGAGTTCTGTAGGATAGCTTGTCCACATACAGCACTCATCATGATGTCTTCTGCACGAGCAGCAGCTTGACGCTGAGTCTCCATGCGGATTCCACCACGCATTGCGTGTCCAATAGCTGTTGGAGCAAATACTGCGCCTACTGCGTTTAGTTCTGCATCAGCGTCTGTGTTTAAATCACGCTTAACTAAGCTAGATTCAAAGATTTGACATCCTGCAACTGAACCAATGTAGTAACCACGTAAGATGTCGCTACCAATTTCAGAAGCAGTTAGGTTTGCACCACCTGCTGTAGCAAGTTCTTTCTTCAACTGAAGAGCTTGTCTTGGTGAAACAACAGCTGCCAATGGTCCAACAACTTTGTTGTTTCTTAGAGTTGCAACAGCTTCAAAGATGTTGTCAACAGTGATTGCTGAGTCTTCTGTACCTACTGAGTTAGAGAAGCTGTTGAATAGAGCAAACACATCTGTGTCCATCTTTTCAGCAATAGCTCTACCAGCTTGTGCACCTAAGTCAGCGATAACATCACGCTGAGCTGAGTCACGTAGCATGTCAGTAACTTGGAAGTATGTACCAATTTCAGCAAGTGTAACATCTACTGAAGTAGTGTTAGTGTCTGCTGCACTTGGAGCAGTACCTTCAGTTAAGCCAGCGGCTGTAACTGCTGAGTATACTGGTACTTGTAGTACTTTACCTGCATTTGATGGAACATCAAATGGAGTAACGATTTGACGAGCAACTGCTTGCTCATACATGGCGAACTGAGCTTCTGCAAGCAGTTTGGTAAACAGTTCGCTATTGATTGTGGTATTGTTAGCCATAATAATAGTCTCCTTAAAGTGTTAGGCTTAGCCTCGCTGTTTTCTCATTTCAGCATAGGCTTTTCTATGTTCTGGATTTGACATATCCAGTTTGCTTACATCCAATGCCTCTTTGCTATTACTTATGGAACTTTTTGTGTTAGTAGTGCTTGGTGTTGGCTGTACAAAGTGCGGGTTTGATTCTAAGAATTCCTTGACTAAATCGTCTACTCCTAGTGCTTCACCTGCATCATTGTAACGAACACTGCCGTCACTGCTTACAACTTCAACGTTGCCCTCTTCACCTAAACGCACATTGTTTTTCAACAATGATTTAACTTGTTCTGGTGCAACAGAGCGATACTTTGCTGCTGCATTTAACAAAGGTGTATCCACCTTGTATTCCTTAATAATTGCATCACGCCTTTGGATTTCAGCGTCTTTTTTAGCAGCCATTTCCTGTAGTGTCTTTTCAAATTCACCACGCTTTAGTTGTTCTTCTTGGCGTTGCGCTTCTGCCTTGAGTTTCAACTCACGTAGTTCCTCTGGATCACCTAAGTCCTGGTAAGGCTTTAACACTTTGTTTGTTACTGCGTGGCGCATTTTTGCCATTGCTGCATCAAACTCTTCTTGTGTATAAGTCTTAGTTTCTGCTTGTGCCTGACTTTCAACTGTTTGTGCCTGGGCGTCAGTGTTTACCTCTGTGGCTGCCATGATTTCATCGTTCATGTAACGCTACCTCCTAAGTTAGAGTAATTTAATTAAAAATTAATTGACAGATATCAATTAATATGCTATTATTTATACAATGATACATCAACCAGGTATATTGTATGGCAAGACAAAGAATTCATAACCGTCCAAAAGCAGTTGCAAGATATAATTGGCATAGAAGAACTGCTAACAAAAGAAATATCCCATTTCTATTCACTTTTAGTGAGTGGGACAATTGGTGGTTGCAAAACGGTGTTGACAAAAATCTTCCTTGCGAGCCCAATAACGGTAACACTTTATGTATGTGTCGCTATAACGATGTAGGACCATACGAAATTGATAATGTTTATTGCGCTACAAGAAGTCAAAATACCAAAGATATGATGTCTATCCGTTAGTATTATTTAGATTTCTTCTTACCATAACCCTTTTTCTTTTTGCCTTTTTTCTTGTACATTACTTGCTCCTCTTGGTTATTGACAAACGTGTACGCTTGCCTCTGCGTTTGGCACTTGACTGTGCTATGCGCATTCCTTTGTTAAAACTAGAGCTGGAGCGAGTCAGGCTTCTGCCCCCTCGCCTAAAATAACTTGCTCCAGCCTTGTGTCCACTGCAATCCCCTTTGCACTGGCTTCCCCTGTATGTTGCCATCACGCTCTACCTTTTTTCATATACCCACTCGCACGGGCGGCTTTTGCCACTGCTTGCGCTTTCTTCTTGGTTTTAAATGGGCCTTTTCTTCCCCAGTACCATTTTGTTCCATTTGTTTTTACCTTACGAATTGGCATATCATAACTCCAATAAACACTGCGTAGTATGCATGGAATATCCACTGCATTAATCTTTTACCAATACAATTTCAAAGCCTGCTGCAACAGGACCAGTTGCACCTGCTTTGGCTCTAATTTCTATGTCTGTCTTTTCTGGTATTGCAAGTGGTATACTCCATGTACGTTGGAATGGAGTACCTGGTGTTAATACCAATCCTTTGGTTCTCATAACACCACCAAATTCTCTCATCATAAGTTTTGCTGTGATGTCTTTGTCTTTTTGTGAACTTAGATTGCCAGTTAACAAATAACCAACATAACCTGCAGGTATAGTATATACAGCCATCATTGTTTGTTGAAAGTCTGGCTGTATTTGTGCATACACTGTGCCACCGTTGTCTATGTCCAGCACACCTGTTGCATCTTGACCATTTGACACAAATGCTCTGTATACTCTAATGAATGTTTGTGTGGTTGTGGCTACACCTAAGCCACCTAGTGTGACTGTTTGTTCTACTTCAGCATAGTCACCATCTAGTCCAATAATAGTTACTTCTACACCATTGTCACTTGCACCACTTGCTGATGTAACAGTCATTGCCACTGCTGATGTAGGATAAGCATAGATTGCACCACCATCCCAGACAGTTTCATAACTTGTGCCTACTGAACTGTTTAATCCAAATTTGTCAACGGGTGTAGCATTGTCTATTTCACCTAGTGCTATTTCCCAATTGGTATTATTAGTTGCTTGTAATTGTTTGATTTGTTTACCCATGTGTCCATCCTTGTGCTGCTAGTTCTAAATGCTGTTCCATAGTATTAGCCATACGTGTTTCACCATTGGGTCCATACATCATGTGTGGTTCAAATGGTTCTTCACTGTATTCTTCTGCTTCTTCTTCAAGTGTTTCAACTACATCATCATCAAGACCCATCCATTCAGCAACTTGCTTGTCAATTTCTTTTATTAGTTTTGGACTGCTAACAGTTTCTTTGGCAATGCGCAACTGTGTGATTTCATTTGCTGTATCACGTATGTTAAAGCTGCCTGGATATTCAATTTCACCATCCCATGCATAACCTTGATACATGGCGTACAATCTCCAGATGTTTTCTTCTGCTAGTTCTAGGTTGTCTGCTTTTTCTGAAAGTTTTGCATTTAGTAGTGCAAACTCTGTTTCCATTGCAACGCCACTCATCGTTCTTGATTCTGTGGCACGGACCGCCCCCGTGTTTGCCATTTTGTCAATGGCGTCAACGCTTGCTGCAATTGAATTATAGATTGAATTAATGTCAGTGCTAACATCCAGTAAATATGGTTTTAAGCCTGGATCCATATCTTCTGGCATGCTTACAACAGCACCTGCTCCACCAACAGCTTCTACGCTTGGTGTTTTAACAAGTGCAGGGTGTCCATTCAATCTAATTGATTGTTCTACTTCAGAGTATTCATTGTAAATCTTCTTTTGGTGATCCGCAATGTCAGAAATATCTGAAATGCCTAATCCACGCACAACTGCACGTTGGTTGTAGGCAATAACCACAGGTACCATACCCAATTGGTTTTCTTCTGTGTATGATTCAATTACTTCACGCTTGCCTGTGTTTACTTTAGTTGTGGTAATTGTTTCATTGTTCCACTCTTTGATAACAGTTTCATCACCATTTACATCTTCAATGTATTTGATGTAGTCAAGTGTGTACTTGCCTGAACGGCTTCTGTTCCAACTCCAATCTGTTACTACTAGGGGACTAAGGATTGATAGGTAAGGACGTACACCTTGGGCAATTTCTTCAGCTCTATTTTGGGCACTTATGTTTGGTTTTGTTACCATTACAAAGCTGTGTCCAAATATGCTTGCGTAAATGCTTACTTCTTTCATAAATGCATCAAGACTTCTGCCATCATAGTCAGCATCTCTTAGGAAATCACGCAATGCTGGGTCATTTTCTATGCTTCCTAAGTCTCTGTATGGCTTGTTTCTAAACAAAAAGCTGATGTATACTGAAATAACACTCTTGCAGTGGTTATCAAGTGGTGTTGCGTCAAGCCTTGCTTGGTATTCATCACCTGTTTCTAGTTGGTACTGTGTCAAATGGGCTGCACGGCGATAATCTTCGCCTCCCACATAACTCTCTAGTAGGTATTCCCAGCGTTCCTGGTACCTCTCATATGTTTCATTTGCGCTAATGGCATATACGTAAGCATCTTCTAATAGTCTTTGCATTTTTTATTACCCCAGTTTGTGTCCCCATCTCAGAGGCTGTTCTATGTCTCCATAATCTCGTTTAATTGGGAACAATCCGTCTACACAGTAACCTAGTGCATCCATCATGTGATCCAAACCTGACTGCTTGTCTGGCTGACTTGTCCCTTCTCTATACGTTTGTTTTTCTAAACCTTCTATGGTGTGTTTACACTTTGGATCCACATAAAGATTTATATCACCTGCATCATTGACTAGTCTTGAGTTGACTGCATTGATTCTGTCACGTATTGGTGTGTGTGCCTTGTTGGCTTTTACTATCCAACCTGCGTTTTGCAGTATGCGTATGTCTGTTACGCCACCAGCTGATGTTTTACGCTGTCTACCTGCTGGATCTGGAAATGCCATGATCCTTGCTCTTGGATAGCGTGTGGTTACTTCATCAACTAATTCATTGGTGTTTGATCCAAATATTCTTACTTCATCAAATGCATGTAGTACATCACCTTCACGACTAAACAACACAGCACTCATTGGATCAATGTTAAAGTCACAACCTAGATAGATTGTGTGTGGTGTTTTGCTGGTGTATTCCTGCACATGACGCTTTCTGTCAAATGCATAGTATACTCTACCTGCATATTCTTCAAATGTAGCAAGGAACTCTTGGCGGAAACTGCGTTCATCTAAGTCTGCTCTTGCTGCTTCAATTTCTTCTAGTGGTACATTGCCACCATCAATTGTTGTGTATTGGAAACTGCGCCACTGTTTGCTTTTTTCTTCCATTAGGTACATGTCGTGTGCCCAGTTTGAAAAGCCTTTGGGTGTGCCAATAAACAATGCGCCACCTTGTCTGTCTGCAAGCGTTGGACGTAGTACTTCTGCCCATGCTTCCTTTTGCATTTCAGCAAATTCATCCAACACAAGATAGTCAAGTCCAACACCACGCAAGCTGTCTGCGTTGTCTGCACCTTTGAGTGCAATGGTTGAACCATTCTTTAGCACGATTGTAAGTTCACTTTCATTAATTTTAGCTACCCAACGTAGTTTAAGCAGTTTGGCTTTGAGCTTTTGCCATGCAATCAACTTGGCTTGACGGTATGTGGGTGCTACGTACCATACAGTCTTGTCTGGGTGTCTTGCATGTTTGCACAGCTCTCTAATGGCAAGGTGTGTTTTACCAAAGCGGCGTCCTGCCACTACCACCTTAAAGCGGTTGGTTGCATCAACTATTTCTTGTTGTGCCCAACGTAATGCCATTATGCGTACCTTTCTTCACACTTGATTCTAAAGCGTCTTGCTTCAGTTATACCATCATTTGTGGTGATGTTGCAGGTAACAGTGTAGATGTTTTTGTCACTGCCACCACTTAGTTCTACATAGGTAAGCAAGCCATCGCCTGTTATACCTGAACTTTCAATTGCCAGTGGATTTGTGTCTCCACTTATTGTTTCTACAGTGTATGTTACACTTGATAATTGATCGCTTGCAGGCATCCAATCAGTGGTCCAATCCATTTGGTACACCAATTGTGCTGCAGGATCCTTTGAAATATAGGATCCTTTGTGATCCTGTTTGTATCCAGTTATTGTTGTCATATTACGAGCACCCTTGTTTCTTGTTCAATAGTTAAATCTCTATCTTCCTCTAGTATCTTGAGCTGTCTAGACTCCTGTGGTATTAACAGTGTTCTAAACGGATCAATTGCTATTACATCACCAGCTGTTACAGTTACTACAAAGGCTGATAAATCTACTTCTGCACTTACAACCCTATATGCGTTTGCGTAGAATGGATCAAACTGTGCATCTAGTTCCGCACTGCTGAATCTTATTCTATTGCCAACAACTGTTAAACTTGCAGCTGTATTTAAGCCAGATCCTGCTGGCTGTATTCTTGTTACGGAACTAGCAAGTGTAAACTCAGCATCTGTTACTAGTTCAAACCCTTTGGTTTGTGACACAGTTACTTCATCTATGCTTGCTGCTGCACTCATAGTTGCTGCACCAGGACGTATTCTATCAACATCTACACTTAGTGTGGCACTTGCACTTGCACTTAGATCAAAACTTACAGTATTGAATGCTGTGACTTCAAGTGTAGCTGCGGTGTCTAGTACGCTTGATACTACAGCAGTTAGATTTGGTGTTGCACTAACGGTTGCACTAGTTTCAAGTTGTGTTTCTGTAGTGCGTCTTGCATTTGCAACAGCTGAGAAGCTCATTACACCATCAATGTCTACAGTGGTTGATGTAGTTTTAACTGCACTCACAGAAAGCGTTGCAGAGGTGCTTATTGTAGTTGCACCTGGATCTCTTATTCTCTCAGGACTACTGTTAAATACAGCTGAAGCATCTAACACAAATTCATTGTCACGTGTGCGTTCTGCACTTGCACTTAGTGTAGCAACAGCACTGATGCTTGCTGCTCCTGGACGTAGTAATCCTCCAGTGGCAGCGACTGTGGCTACTGCTGACTGTGTGCTTTCAGCAAATCTTATTCTGTCGCCAGTGGCACTTAGGCTTGCTACCGCTGATTGTGTGCTGCCTGACAAACGTATTCTAGCTTCAGTTGAATCTTGATATAGTGTAGCAACAGCATTTATATCATCAGCAAATCCTGCAATCAATCTTGCAAGTATGCGCCATGTGTATGTGGTATCACTTGCAGTTACATTGAATGTTGAGTTTGTTAAAGTTTGTGTGTTGCTAGCCAATGTAACTGAACTGGGTGAAACACTTGCTGAACTTACTGTAACATTACTGGATTCATATGTAAAAATGCCATCGCTACCAGCGTAATCTTCTGGTGCATAGATTGGGTTATCTTCATCTTCTACTAGTGTTTGTGTTACCCAAATATTTCTAACTTCATCGTAATCACTTGACTGAGGAAATGCACGCCAGTAACCATCACCTACAGTTAGATACCATTCATCCTTGGCAGCTACTTGTGATCCATCGCTTGCTATTGCTTCATCATAGTAGTTTGCAACTTTGGTTCCTGTGTTGTCTAGTACTACTACTTTGCGTGTGTCTTGGTTGATAATAATCACATTGTCATCACCATCAACAGCTATTTTTAGATAATCTGTATTATCTGTATCAGATTCTACATTGCGCATCCAACCATATGAATTTAAGCTGCTGTCAAACTGTATGATGCCTTGGGCATTTGCTGCATTGCTTGAGATGTAAACTAAGAAACGTCCTTGGCTGTCTAGTTCAGCATCTAGTGGTTGAACTGAATAACCTGTATAATCAATTAGTTTTGAAACAGTGTGTGAACCATCACTTGCAAGTTTAGTTAAGAATGTTACACGTTCAGTAGTACCATTAGGTTGTGCATGTGTAGCAAGGAATATATCACCAGAAGCATTTGCATCAATGTAGGTTTCAAAAAAGTCATAGTTTGCAATGTCTAAATCAATGCTTAAATCATTTGTGGTTAAATCACTTAAATCAATTCTTACAACTCTTGTTTCATAAGTTTCACTAATTGAATTACCTGCAATGTACAAATAACCATTTCTTATGCGGCTATTTTTTAATGATGCAATTGTTAGTTGTCTTGCTTGCGCAACTGAACCGTCTGTGATTGATATTTTAGTAATATATGTTCTGTCATCAGTTTCATTTGAAGTTCCATATGTAGACCCTGATAGAACATAGATATGATCGTTATAGTAGTGCAGCTCATGATATGTTGCATAATCAATGTAGTTGGTATAACTCTTCTGCCATTGTAAATCACCAATTGCATTGGCTTTTACAAGCACAAAGTCTGATCCATTACCAATGTCAACACCTAGAGCATAGAAGTTGTTGTAGGCATCATAAACAGTGCCAGCACCTGCATAGGTGTTGTTGGTGTTCAACCATGCAGCCAATCTCATTCTTGGTGGTTGACGTTCACCTACTGTAACAGTTGCAGCCAATGCTGATAGACTTGCAGTGCCTGTTACTGTTCTACCTGGTGTTGCACTTAGTGTTGCAGTGATGTTTAGTGTTGCATCAGCTTCAACTGATTTGATTGCATCTACAGTTAATGATGCTGCACTGCTGATGCTTGCACTGTCGCTTCTTGTTCTTGATGCATCAACACTAAGGCTTGCTGCTGCACTTGCACTTACTGTACCGCCTACTTGTGCAACAGCATCAACACTAAGTGTTGCAGTTGTTTCTAGGTAAGCATCACCTGGGTTGATTGCAATAGTAGTTACTGAGAAACTTGCAGCACCTGATATATCAACAGTTGCACTCACAGTCTTGACTGGTGCTGTGCTCAATGTTGCTGCACTGTTTAGTGTGGCTGCGCCTTGTTCTATCTCTGCAACATCAGCAGTTAGACTTGCAACTGTGTTCAGTGTTGAACTTGCACTAGCTGTGCGCACACCATCAGCAGTTAGACTTGCACTTGCACTTAATGCTGCCTCACCATAGAAGTATTCACTTACATCATCTGAGAAGTCTGTGTCAAAATGTGCAAGCAACACAGTGTTGTTTTGCTGTGCTGTGGTTAGTGCATATGCTTCAGTAGGTGTTGTAAAACTACTGGTGTCAGTGGCAACTAAGAGTTGTGTTGAAATGTATAATTCATCTACAAAGCCAATACCATCTGCTGAGTTATCAAAGTTTCTACCCAAGTCTGCTGAATTGTTAATGTTTGGATATGCACCTGTTGTTGTATCTGAGCTTGGTGTGTCTGAACTACCATCTACCCACAAATGGTATGCACTGGTGCCACGTTCAACTCTTATGTGTTTGAATGCTGTCCAGTTGGTGTATGTGCTTGAAGTATATGTGCGTACAGTGCCACTTACTCGTGTTTTTATGATGATGCGCCACTGTGTATCTGCACCTGAATCAGCCAATCTTAGAACTTTTATAAGGAAAAAGTCGTCTGTTGACACATCATCTTGCTGTAAGAACACAACACAGTTTTGATTTGTGGTAAATGAGTCTGGTTTAAACCAAAAATCCCATGTTTTTGCAGTTTTATAGTCTGCTGAGTCGTAGTATTGTACTTGTTTGTTGGCACCTACCCTTGCACTTGCGCCTCCAAACACTGAATTTGAAGTGTTTATGGTTGGTGAATTAACTGTTACATATGGACGTGGACGTTGATTGGCAATTTGTGCAGCAATTTCTAGGGTTGCTGCACTGTTTAGTGTTGCAGTGGCAAATTCTGCAATGGTTGCATCCACTGTTAAGCCACTAGCAGCGGATATTGCAACTGCAAATCCTACAGTTTTGTCTGCTTGTAGGCTGAGATTAACAATATTGCTTAGTGTTACGTCAGTTCTGGCAGTTTTAACACCAGAGGTGCTGATTGTAGCAACAGTAGATAGTATGCTTTCAGTGGTACGTTGTGCTACTGCAACTGCTGAGAACGTCAAAACTCCATCAATTGACGCACTAGCTTGTTTGGTTGTACCACCTGTGGCAGTTGCACTTGCTGCTACACTTAGTGTGCTGGCGCCTTGTTTTATTTTGTCAGCACTGGCAGTTACACTTGCACTTGCACTGAGTGAGGCGCTGGCTTCTTGAGTAACACCACCAGCAGTGATGTAATCAGTTTGTATATAGTCAGGAATGAAATAACCAGTATCATCTGCAATGTCACCTGAGCATGACAGTGTTGCGCTAGTGCTTAGACTTGCACTTGCGTCTGCTACGTAAGCAAAATAACCTGCTTCTAAGTAGCCTTCTTCAATGTAGTACTGGTCCGCCACTGGCTAGCCTCCCTTAGTATGCATCATCTTCAAAATCTGTTGACCCATCAGTGCCATCACAGTGTACTAACAACAGTGTATCACCATCATTGGTAAATGCACTAGTGCTTGGTGTAAATCCACTGGTATATCTTGCTGTGTCTGATACACGAATTTCGTCAACATTACCTACAATACCGTGACTGTTGTCATCAGAATATCCAATCTTTGTGGTTGTACCTGTTGAGAACATTGCCTTGGTATTAGTTTGTGCTGAACCTACTTGTGATCCATTTATAAACACTCTTACATTGTTTGAACTGTCTCTAGTTGCGGCTATGTGATACCAAGTATTGGTTGAGAATCCAGTGCCACTGTAATCAAAGAATAGGAATGAATAACTGCCACCTGTGCCTAGTGCAACATAGACTCTGTCAGGCACTGTTGGGTGTGCTGGAGTTGTAATATAAACCAAGTGTCTAGCATTTGATACCCCTGTACTACCTTGATACAATCTTGCTGTAGCATAGGTTGAGAGATCTGTAAATCTAATCCAAGCTTCTATTGTAAATTCACTATTTGAAGTATAGATATTACTTGTTGTTAACCAATCATTACCATCTAGCAGTAGACTTGCCCCACCAAACTTTGATTGTGCAGTGTCTACTTGTGCATCACCGTATGCAGTAACAGTAATTTGTGTTCTCACTGGGTCTGGCGGTCCACCTGCTGCTTTTGCCAAACTGTTTAATCTAAATGCTCCTAGTGGCATAACAACTCCTTAACTAAAGTTAGTGGCTAGATTGGCGTAATAGGTTGATCCATCATAGAACACACTCATAATGTCAACAGCGTTTGCTGTAGTTGACAGTGTGTTGTTGCCATCTGCAAACAACATACTTGAAGTAAGTTCTTCACCACCTGTAGCACTTTGTTTGATAATCAATGTCATTGACTGTCCTGCTTCTGCGTTGGCAAAAGCATTGAATGTGATGTTGCCAGTTAGTGTGATTGATTGTACGTTACCATTTGCAACGTCAGGTGTGATTGTACCAGTTGTTGATCCACCTGTGTACACAGTTTCTTTGTAGTCTTTGAAATTGACATTGGATACTGTGTTGCCCTGTCCATCCAGTTCACCACCCAGTTGTGGAGTAGTGTCATCTACTATGTCTTGCAATCCACCAGTGGGCTTTGGTCCAACTTCAAAGTTGCCTGAAGTTGAATTGTAAATTAAAATATATTCGTTTGCATTGCCAGTTAGATCCACATCACTCAAATCACCAATTGATTCATTTGTGATGTTTTCTAACTTGTCTGTGTTGAGATTGTCAAAGTTAGCATCGCCCTCTGCAAATGTTAAGGCGCTGCCCTTCACGCTTCTTAATACTATTGTGCTCATGGGCGATTTCCTCCTTAAAAGTGAATGAGGGTGCCACTAGGACACCCTCGTGTTAGTATTAGTCTAGGCTAATAGTTAGGTTGCCATTTGTAATTTGGAAAGTGTCACCATCTTCAATTGTTTTTGAAGTTGTTACTGCACCGTGGAACAGTAGGTTGCCAGTTGTTAGTGCATCAAAGATACCAATGTGTGTAATAGTACCCCAGTTGCCGCCTGAAGCTGGATCAAAAGTAATAGTAGCATCAGTTGACGCTGAGCCTCCACTTGCTGAAGCAAATGAAGCTGCTTTACGTGCATAATTGTTGCCTGACACTTCAGTTCCTGTGCCTGCATCAGTTGGATCTGTTGTAAACAATCCTACATACACCGCTGATGGTGCTGTATAAGCTGCGGTAGCTAGAGCATGGTCCAGTACCTTGTTTTCTAAATAGTCGCTTGCTGCGCTCATGTTTGTTCTCCTTTAAAGGTTTTTTGCTATTGCGATTCGCACTGTTATTTATGCTATTCTAAAATTAGTGCAAATCATTCCAGGTTGTTCCGTCATATCCTTGGAACTTGCTGGTTGTTGTGTTAAAAACTATTGCTCCTTGTGCTGCACTCAGAGCTGCGATTTCTGTTGATGTTAGTTTGTCAACAATGAATTGTCCAGTAACTGATAGTGTGTCATCACCTGACACACCACCAAAACTAATACCAGTGTTTTCAGCAGTGATTGCAATGGTGCTGCCACCTGAGGCATCCTGATCAAACACAATGCTTGCACCTGCTGTAGGTGTTGCACCAAATGGATAGTCTTCTTTGTAGGTAGCAAGTGTTAAACTACCTGAATCACCTCTAATCACATTGGCTCCTACTTGTGAAGCAAGAATAAATCCATCAGTGGTAAACACAACGTCTTTGGCAGTGTAACCTGTGGGTGGTTCAAACACAATGTCATCTGTGGTTGAGTCACCTATTTGTATTGAGTCTGAATTGAGTGTACCACTGCCAAACGTGTTGGTAACAGTAATCTGTTTGGTTGAATTATCTCCTGCAAGTGTAATGCCACTTCCTGCAACTAGTGTAATGGTTCCGTTCAGTTCTGCAACTACGTTGGTGCCTGATGTGTCAGCTTGCAGCGTGATAGTAGCGTCACGCAGGTTCTCAAAGTTTGTGTCTAATTCATCATTGGTA
>Ga0181591_10004019_pt1 | contig 12847 bp, 7 predicted proteins | sample 071ome_33_FD_133757 | JGI IMG/M metagenome (GOLD analysis project Ga0181591, IMG submission 133757) | Coastal salt marsh microbial communities from the Groves Creek Marsh, Skidaway Island, Georgia - 071412AT metaG (megahit assembly) | ecosystem: Environmental > Aquatic > Marine > Intertidal zone...
CCAGCTGCCATCCACATAACGAGAGCCCCCATCATGAGGAAATAGAAGGTATTAAAAGCGTATTCTAATTCCATGATACAACTCCGTTAAAATGAGGCACCAACAGTGAAGAAAAGACCATCTTCGTCTTCCATCTCTGTCATACTTTCAGCCATAAAAGAGCTGTATGCTACTGATGCATCGAACCCACCAAGGGCAAAAGCATAGCCAATTAGATAGTTTGAGCCAGTGTCTTCATAATCACCGTATGAGAAAGAAACAGGTCCAACACCATAAGAAAACTCATAGTAGTCACCAAATTCATCACCCACGTAATATGTAAAACCAAATCCCTCATAAGATAGAGACCCATACATCTCAGAGAAGTCAGCATCATCTACTTCTGGATATGCATAATTGATATATCCAAAATCGTATCCAATACCACTTTCAGTTTCGCCTGCGTAACCAGCATAAAGATCTAATTCAAGACCAGCGCCACCAAAAGAAACATTAGAACCCCAAGTTCCAGCATAAAAGCCAGACTCATGGCTATAATCAAATCCACCACTATAAGCGGGACTATCCATGGTTTGGGTCATACCCCTCCAAAAATAGTTGGATGAAAACGTAAAATTCGAAGATACTTCTCCGAAAGTATATAAAGTTAGAAACATGACAATAGTCATCATTCCTTTTTTCATAAACATCTCCTTATAAAAATATAAAAAGCATTAATGAATCAAAGGGATCAAACCTTCACATTATGGATTAAAGCGCGTTCCTTCAGCATGAAGCCTACTTCCGTCCTTGTAAGTTAGGATGAACGATTAGCCGCTCCTTTTTTACCATGGAGAATGGTTTAACTTTTAACCCATGTTATATGGGCTCCTTTTTACCCATGGAGTATGGGAGATGTATTGCTACATCGTCATAAATACTAGTTATAAAATAACATTATCAAAATTAATATTATATAATCAGTTTGTCAACAGCAAAAAATCAGTTAATCGAATTTATTTATGACAGATTACTTAAAGAGTCTCAAACATCACGATAATTGCGGGACAGGCGTAATATTCAGTAAAAATAATGTTTTTGACCATGAGATAGTGCATAGATCTTTAATGTCTCTTCATAATATGCGGCATAGAGGGGCTGTAAGCTATGATGGTGAAACTCCAGATGGTTGTGGAATTCTCTTCGATTTAGACCATAAATTTTTCCAAAAAATTATCCTTGATGAGCAAAAAATAATTCTGCCATCAGATTTTTCTGTTGGCATGTTTTTTGCCAAAGACCTTGTTTCTTTTCAAACCGAAATGGAAAAAATTCTATCCAAACATGGATTTCAGATTCTAGCATTACGTGAGCTATCAGTAGATAAGGATATTCTTGGTGATTTAGCAAAGAAATCTTGCCCAAAAGTAGTACAGGTTTTTTTAGTGCCAAAAATCAAAGATCAAGATAATGACAAAACAGAAATACAATTATTTAAATCTAAACGTTTGATTGATAATAATTTTGACCCTGAGAAAGAGTTTTATTGCTTATCTCTATCATCAAAAACTATTGTTTATAAAGGTTTGGTCCTTCCTGAATATTTCGCAGATTTTTTTACTGATCTTAGAAGCCCAGTATTTAGATCGGCATCTGCAACTTTTCATATTCGTTTTTCCACAAACACTTCTCCAAAATGGCACCTTTCTCAACCTTATAGGGTCTTGGCGCATAATGGCGAAATAAATACGATAGAAGGTAACAGGAATTGGGCAAAAGCTAGAACTGCCAGTTTTGTGTCGCAAAAGCTTGGTAATCTTGATGACTATCAACCCCTAGTGAACCAAAAGGGTTCCGATTCTTCGTCATTGGACAATGTTCTTGAGTTATTTACTCAAGGTGGAATTTCCATAGCAAGAGCGGCTCGAATGCTGATACCACCTTCATGGCAAAATACAGATTTAATGGATCCGGATGAAAAGGCATTCCATGAATATAATTCTATGCATATGGAAGCCTGGGATGGACCCGCACTGATTTGTTATCAATCCAGTGATTACATTTCTTGTTTCTTAGATAGAAATGGTTTGAGGCCTGCGAGAATTGAATATTTCGATGATGACACTATTTGCATTGCTTCTGAAGTGGGCTCTAATCATTTGCCTTCATTAAAACGTGTTCAAACTGATCGGTTGGGACCGGGCGGACTATTTCTCTTTGATAGAAAAGAATGCATAGAGCTTAAAGATATTGATGTTGATAGAGATCTTGCATCCAAAAACCCTTACAGAAAATGGTTAAAAAACCGAGCTAAGCATCTTGAAAGCAATCTACATGAATACGCAGGACCTCAAATGCGAGAAGTATCCAAAAGCTACTTCGATGAATCAGCAAAAAATTTCTGTCTTACTAGCGAAGAAAAGCAAGTTCTTAAGTCATATGCTCTTGAAGGCAATGAACCAACAGGGTCCATGGGTGACGATGTGCCTATTTCCCCCGTAAGCACCAAGATAAGATCACTATATGATAATTGTAGACAGCGCTTTGCACAGGTAACCAATCCGCCAATAGATTCCTTGAGAGAAAAATCAGTGATGTCTCTTGAGACATGTATAGGCCCTGAACTTAACATATTTGAGGAAACAGAGATGCATGCCCACAGAGTGGTAGTGAATTCGCCAATCTTGTCCCATAAAAAATTTAATCTATTGCTTAAAAATAAGAAATTTCCTGTTGAGCGTTACTCATTGGAATATTGCACAGAGCAGGGGTTGGAAGCGGCACTAAAAGAACTTGTAGAAGTCATAATAAGTGATGTTAAACGAGGAAACTGTTTGATTGTTCTTGATGAAAAGCAATCATCGCCTTCGAAACCAGTAATTCCAGCGCTGTTAATTACTTCAGCCCTACATAATGAGTTAATCAAAGCTAATTTAAGAACCTTAAGCAACATAATTGTTAATACTGCTTCAGCTCGAGACAATCATCAAATTGCCTGTTTAATTGGTTTTGGAGCTACATGTGTCCATCCTTGGCTTGGTTTACAAACAGTGCTAAAGATAGCCAAGGATTTAAAAACTGATATGACCTCAAACGAGCTTTGTTTGAGTTACAGAAAATGCTTAAACAAAGGATTGTTAAAGATCATGTCAAAAATGGGTATTTCAAATGTATCAAGCTACAGGGGCGCAGCATTGTTTGAAGTGATTGGTTTTTCTAATGAAGTGAATAGCTTTTGTTTTCCTAAAAATACGACACTCATAAAGGGAAAGGGTTTTGAAGATATTCATCATGATATTCTGTCAGTTATTGAAGGTGATTATGATTCAAATGACGTTGCTGAGGGACTGCATAAATTCAAAAATAATGGGGAAGATCATGCATTTAATCCTGGCACTGTCATAACTCTTCAAGAGTCACTAAAAAGATCTTCTTACGAAGGTTATCAAGAATATGCAAATAAAATTAACCATAGAAAACCGCTTGCTCTAAGAGATTATTTTGAACTTAAATCATCTCGAAATCCTATTGATATTTCAGAGGTTGAGTCCGAAGAAGATATTTTAAAAAGGTTTGATTCAGCAGGTATGAGTCTTGGATCCATGTCTCCCAAAGCTCATGAAACTCTTGCAGCGGCAATGAATGGATTGGGATGTCGTTCAAACTCAGGTGAAGGGGGAGAAGATGAAAGGAGGTATGGAACAAATATAGAATCAAAGATAAAGCAAATTGCCTCAGGAAGATTCGGAGTGACCCCACATTATTTAACCAATGCAGAGGTTCTTCAAATTAAAATTGCTCAGGGAGCAAAACCAGGAGAGGGTGGCCAGCTCCCAGGAAGTAAAGTGGATCCATATATTGCCAAACTGCGTTTTTCAAAACCAGGCATAACTTTGATTTCACCTCCACCACATCATGATATCTACTCAATTGAAGACCTCTCTCAGCTCATTTATGATCTAAAACAAATTAACCAGTCAGCTCAAGTATCAGTAAAGTTAGTTTCTGAACCTGGAGTAGGTATTGTTGCAGCCGGAGTTGTCAAAGCAAATGCTGATTTTATAACTATTTCAGGACATGACGGAGGAACTGGTGCTAGCCCATTATCATCAATCAGGCATGCAGGATCCCCATGGGAGACTGGGATGTTTGAGACACAAAATATTTTGCTACAAAGCAATTTAAGGACAAACGTAAAGCTTCAAACAGATGGAGGATTGAAAACTGGATTGGATGTTGCAAAAGCTGCTATTTTTGGGGCGGATTCATTTGGTTTTGGTACTGCTCCAATGATTGCTATGGGGTGCAAATATCTGAGAATATGCCATTTAAATAATTGTGCTACTGGGGTTGCTACACAGCAATTAAGATTGATTGATGAGCACTTTGCTGGCGAGGTTGAAAAAGTCCAAAACTTCTTCAGGTTTATAGCACGTGAAACAAGAGAAATATTAGCAAGTTTGGGTTATAAATCTCTAGAAGAAATAATTGGAAAAAGCTCATTACTAAGCTTAAAAAGTGATTATTTAACAGAAGCAAATGCTTTAGATTTAAGCGTATTGCAAGAAAGATTTCGACCAAATAAAACTCAATCAAATACCATCCATAAAAATAATATTAACCAGGTTTTAACGAATGACAGCCTAACAAAAAAAATATCTGAATCCATTAAACAATGTATAAGCAAAGGGAAGGGAGGATCATTTAGTTTTAAAATTACTAATTCTGCAAGATCAATAGGGGCTGAAGTCGCAGGAAATATTGCTAAAAAATATGGAAGTGAGGGTTTGCCTGAAAAACTTATTCTTAATTTCAAAGGTGACGCCGGACAAAGTTTCGGCTGTTGGAATTCAAAAGGAGTAGATTTAAAGCTGAATGGGCTTGCTAACGATTATGTTGGCAAGGGCATGAATGGCGGAAAAATTACTATTCTTAAACCAAAAACCCTTAAAGAAGAGAGGTCAATCATAGCTGGAAATACTTGTTTGTTCGGTGCCACAGGTGGGGAGTTCTATGGAAATGGTACGGTAGGTGAAAGGTTCGCCGTAAGGAATTCTGGTGCAAAAGCAATTATTGAGGGCAGCGGTGATCATTGTTGTGAATACATGACAGGCGGCGAAGTGATTGTTCTTGGGCCAGTTGGTAACAATTTTGGTGCGGGCATGACTGGAGGCTTTGCTTATGTGTTAGATGAGGACAGAAGTTTCGTTGATAGGTGTAACAAAGACCTCATTACTTTTAACCGTATCACAAGCCAAGATATGGAAGCTCATAGATCATACTTAAAAGATAGAATTGCCTTCTTTATTAAAGAAACCAATAGCGAAGTAGCAAAAAAAATCCTAGAAGATTTTGAAAAATACCAAAACCTATTCTGGATTATTACGCCATATGCTGAGAATCTGGCAAGAATTATTAAAAACACAAGAGAGGAGGCAGCATAGTGTCAACAAATTTTGAGTTTATAGACATTAAAAGGATTGACCCTGACACAAAGCCCTTAGAGGTAAGAAAAGCCAATTTTGGGGAAATATACGAACCTCAGACACACGATGATATAGCAGCTCAATCAAGTAGATGTTTAGATTGTGGAAATCCTTATTGCGAATGGAAATGTCCTTTGCATAATTTCATCCCAGATTGGTTAAAGCTTGCAAATGAAGGTAAATATGAAGAAGCTGCTGATTTATGTCATCAAACCAATTCATTTCCAGAGATATGCGGAAGGATTTGTCCACAAGATAAGCTGTGTGAAGGTGCATGCACTCTGAATACAGGTTTCGAAGCAGTTACTATTGGACAAATAGAAAAACATATCACCGACACAGCTATTAATATGGGGTGGAAACCAAAACGATATGTTGAAAAATTTGGCAAGAAACATGTGTCCATAATTGGTGCAGGTCCCGCTGGACTTGCTTGTGCAGAAAATTTAATCAGGAGAGGGGTAAAGTGTACTGTATACGACAAAAACCCTGAAATAGGGGGCTTATTAACTTATGGCATACCAGAATTTAAGCTTGAAAAGAGCATAGTACTGAAACGGAGAGAAATGCTAGAAGAATTAGGCGTGAAATTTGTCTTAAATACAGAAGTTGATACAAAGAAGGTAGCAGAAATTGAGAAGAAAAGTGATGCTATATTTTTAGGTTTGGGAACCTATGAATCAATCAAAGGGAAGATTGAAGGTACCGATAAAACAGGTGTTGTGGAAGCATTGCCATACCTCATTAAAAATACAGAATATTTAATGGATCCGGATGATGCAGAAAAAATAGATTTTAAAGATCAAAGAGTCGCTGTTCTGGGAGGCGGAGATACCGCTATGGATTGTGTGAGGACTGCTGTACGTCAACAAGCAAAAAGCGTAACTTGTATATATCGTAGAGATCAAGAAAACATGCCAGGCTCCATTCGTGAAATTAAACATGCTATGGAGGAGGGCGTTGATTTTCTATTCAATACCCAACCTTTGAAAGTCGAGGGCAATGGATCAATTACCAGCTTGAAAGTATGTGAAACTAAGCTTGGTGAGCCAGATGCTACTGGAAGACAGCGTCCAGAGCTAATTGAAGGCTCTGAGAAGGCTATAGAGGTAGATAAGTTAGTTATTGCTTTTGGATATCAAGCAGATGTACCAGATTTTGTTCTAGATAAGAATGTTAAGATCTCAGACACCGGACTCGTGGAATTGAACAATAACAAATTTAACTACCAGACATCCAATCCTAAATATTTTGCAGGTGGGGACATGATAATAGGTTCAAGTTTAGCCGTGCATGCGATAGCTCATGGCAGAGATGCTGCTAAAGAAATTATTAAATTTATAGGATAGAAGGGCAGTTTTTAATAAACCGCCCTTGTATATTCTTAAGGAGATATTCTACTTGAAGTTCCTAAACCTGCTCCATAGACTACAGCATTAAGCCATAACCTATTAGTTCCAAGGGCTGCACCTCTGAAATTAGGTTCACCTGAAAATAAGATGACTTGACCACGTCCAACTCTCTCACGAGTTAAGTATGCTGAGTTTGCAATCCTTTGCGCTGCTTCTGGCCATACTAATCCACTCATTCTGACGTTTAGATCTTTACCTGGAGGCATATCTGACCAATTAATAGAACGGTATTCCTCAGCATCACTATCCACTATCTCACCAACACGAACAACTGCCTCAGAGCTAGAGTTAGTCATGAGAACAGGAATTCTACTGTAGAGAAGGGGTAGTGTATCAGGCGTACCAAATGTCAACCAATGTTCATTATCTATTCTGCCAGCTACAAATGATCCTGAAGGCATAAATTGAGACTGCCATCTATCACGTTTTTCTAGTTCTTGTTTGCTATATTTTGATGTGCTTGCTTCCCAAGGATATGCAACATCAAAATCAATTTTGTGAGCATTGGTTTTGTCTACATCAATTACCAGATCAAGAGCCTCAAACTCTTTTTGCAACTCAATATTGTAGTCCGCACTTTTATCAAATGTATCTGATAGTTGTTTTACTGAACCAATGCCATTTTCAAAGGTTAGGCTTCTTGTGCTTGAGTTATGCGCAATAAGCGTGCCGCCTTGCTCAACCCAGTCTCTTAAGGCATTCATTTGAGCACCAGAGAAACCTCTTCCGCTTGGCATAATAATAGTGTTGTATCGACGTAAATCACCATAGAAACTTGACGCATTTAGTTGGCTATGTCTTATACCTAGATGATGGTCTAATGAGAACCAGCTAACCCCAACATCGTAAGAGCTAAATCCTTCATGACTAAGAATGGCTATTTGAGGTCTTTCAAGCAACCTAAAATGTCTTCCACCCCAATCAGGAAGCTCTTCAGCTCCAAATCCTGAGTCTACAGAGGAAACTGCTATATCTAGCTCAGATGCAACGCCTTGAACCGTGTCTGAAAGTCCTTTGTAGCTTGGATTATCCATCCCAATAACGACAACACTACCCCGAGTAAAGTTTTGGTTAGATAGATAAGATTCCTTGTCAATTATTCTTACCTCAACACCCAGCTCCATTAATCTAGCTGCGAATGCTACAGAGCGGTCATCAGCCCCGTTTGCAACCCACATCAGAGCATTTGGATTGATTGTATTACTCCCCTTTGTTGGCTTCCATTTAGTTAAACCTCTTTGTAAATTTTGGCTAACTGTAACAGCTTCTAATCCATACATCATTGTTAGGTTGAAAGCGGTAGTGTCATACATTATTGAGCTACCGTTTTTTAAGGTCTGTCTTCTCTCTTCTTTGAGAACAGGCTCAATAATTTCAGCATCAAATTCAAGGATAGCTGCTATTAATGGAGCTTCTGGCTGAAGATTTGGGACAATCATGCTTCCAGCAGGAATGACATAATTTTCAACCGTTTCTCCAGATTGTTGAAGGGTAGGGCCAACATTTAATGGTTGAGAATTTGTGAACATCTCAATGTCTTGAGCTGCTAGTTTTTCAGCTAGGGTATTAAGTCTTCCATGGTTATCAGTAGGCAAGATAACGAAGGTTTGGTTGGCATACTCACCATTCTTTGAAACGTTATATTTTCTGCCATCCCAATAATCCTGATACATTTCTTGAGAGTACATTTGTAGAGTTTTTAAATTGGCAATGGTGCTAACAAACTGATGATGCACAGATTCTTTGTATGATTGAATGGTACCTTCAGGTCTCCTAACTCCATCTTCAGCCATTCTTGATTGCTCATATAGAATGCCTAAGCTACCTCTAAATTGGATATAAAAAGAATATCCAGGGTACAAATCTTCATGCCATTCTCCGGTGTAAAATCTCCAATTATTATCATCAAATGCTCTGGCTTGGTCATCTGCAAAAACATTTCCCCACTTAATAAGATCTTTATCAATGTTTGTGTTAATTGGTTCTCTTGGAGGTCCTGTCATAAAGGTATCCTGAGCACCCATTTCATGACCATCAACAAGAATTTGAGGCCTCCATTCATTGATTAAAGGTACTCGACCTTGTGTTTCAGGCTGTGTTAGATAGAACCAATCTCTATTGAGATCAAAGAAATAGTGGTTTGTACGTCCATATGGCCAATCTCCTGTATGAAGCATGGATTGATCATCATAATTCGGCGCAGTTCCACGATATTGCTCTAATGATTTTGCAAACCTATCTCTACCATCTGGATTCATCATAGGGTCAACGATAACAACCATATTAGAGAGCATATCTACGACCTCTTTGTCTTCACTTGCAATAAGGTGATAAATTATTCCAAGAGCAGCATCAGCCCCCGATGTCTCATTACCATGAATAGAATAGGCCATCCATGCAACTGCAGGCAAAGATTTTATGATCGAATTAGCCTTTGAATCAGTAGTGTTTCTGGCATCTGTAAGCTGATTAAGGTTAGCTTTTATAGTTTCTAAGTTAGCAATATTCTCAGGGGATGAAATAAATACAGCGTAAAGCGGCCTATTTTCATGTGTACGGCCATACTCAACTACCTTAATACGATCTGATTGTTGAGCATAAGCTAATACGGCGGCTGAAATTTGAGCAGGATTTGCAACCCTTTCAGCATAACCAAAATCAAGAAATTGATCAGGATGATCTATAGATTCATTGTATTTACCTGTAAGAATCGGAGTAGGGTATAGATCTTTTGAATAGGATGTAGGTTTTGAAAGATCTGCAAGTATAGAAAATGAGAATATTGTTAAAAAAAATGATATAGCTAATTTGTTCTTCATAGTAGTCCTTAAAGTTACGATTGATTATTAAATATAATAAAGAAACTAAAAATTCGAAAGAAATCTTCAAAAATATAGAAAAAAATACAAAAAAATGGATTTAAGCTTCAAATTCGTGATTTAAGCAATTTTTTAAAAAAGAAGGGTAAAGCATTAAATATATTTTAGAGAAACAATCTAGAGAAGAAATAAAAACACAAAAATTATAGAAATTCGTTAAAAAAATAAAAAGTTAAGAAAAGGGAATAAAAATACCAACTAATTTCCAGTATCGAAAAACTCCATTTTACCAAAAAATAAATTTAACAAATTTAAGAAAGGGAAGGTCTCATCTTTTTCCACATTTTTATCCACACATATATAACTTCGCATAATATATATTATGTTAAATAATATATAGATAAATAAGATATTAACAAAAGCTTGTAAAAGCCTTTATATAATGGTTATTAGGTTTGTGGATAATCTAAAGATTATATTTATTTAACATAATCTGGAGAGCTACTTCTATTTTTCGAAATATGTGAGTTCGTATTCGTCGTTTAAGCGTTTTTTGTGTATATCTTTGAACCCTAGCCTTAAGTGAAAGCTAATTGACGCTTCATTTAAAGGTATTGAGTTAACTTCTGCACAGACTGGCACATGATTTTCATTGTTATTAAATATGTAGTTATACATTGATGTCCCTATACCTTTTTGCTTCAAATCGCCTGAAATTCCTATTCTATCTATGTATAAGAACTCCTTATGTTTCTTATTAAAGTATTTATAATTTTCAGATCCATAATCGCTGTTTTCTTTAAATACAACACAAAATCCTTTTATGGTGTCTTGATCCATTAATACCAATGTATATAAGCTCATATTTAGCAACTTTTCTGTTTGATCTATACTGTCTAAAGGCCCTAGAAATGGGCTGTATGAGTTATTAAGTTTAATAAAACTCTTTAATAGCTTTTTGTTTATCTGTTCTTTTTTAAGTTTTGTTATTTTCATGACTACTTGTTCTTATATTAGTTTAATCGACAAAAAAGTGACATTTCTTATATAACCTTTAAAATGGCTTCAATGGCAGGAAAAGACACAATAGAAATGCAAGGCGTAGTTACTGAAGTGCTACCAAATACAGTTTTCAGGGTAAAGCTTGAAAATGACCATGTTATAACTGCTCACATCTCGGGAAAAATGAGAAAAAACTACATCAGAATACTCAATGGTGACAAAGTAACTGTTGAGATGTCGCCTTATGATTTAACTAAGGGAAGAATAACCTTCAGGTCTAAGTAACCTTCGCTTTATCTTTAACTTTAATTTGAATTTTATCTTTTGAAAGCTCGATAAATAGTGTATTTCCTCTTTTAACACTATCTTCAATAAGCATGGATGAAATAGGTTTTTTAATCAACTTATCAACTGCTCTACCAAGAGGTCTCGCGCCAAGTTTAGAATCAAACCCTTCCTTGAGAACATACTTTAGTACTGAATCTTCATATTCGAGGTCTATCCCCTTCTCATTTAATTTTGATTGAACTTCAATTAAAAGCTTCTCAACAACAGATATAAGGCTTTTCTCTTCAAGATTATTGAAGTTAACAATACCATCTAATCTATTTCTGAATTCTGGAGTAAATGCTTTTGAGACTGCCTTCTCAAATTTGTCTTCAGAGCCTTGTTCAATAAATCCAACAGAGTCGCTGTCAGCCTCAATGGCACCTGTGTTTGACGTCATGACGATGATGGTATTTTTGAAATTTATACTTCGCCCATTACTATCAGCTAGAGTGCCGTAATCGAGTATTTGTAAAAGAATATTGAAAATATCAGGATGTGCTTTTTCAATTTCGTCTAAAAGCAGTACAGAATGCGGTTTTTTGTTAACTTCTTCAGTCAAATATCCGCCCTGTTCATAACCAACATATCCTGGTGGCGAGCCAATGAGTTTTGAAACGCTGTGTTTTTCCATAAACTCTGACATATCAAGCCTGATGAAATCTATTCCTAAAAACTTTGAAAGCTGTTTGGTTAGCTCTGTTTTACCAACACCAGTTGGGCCTGTGAAAAGGAACGAACATATCGGCTTTTCATCGTTGCCAATGCCTGATTTTGCTGTTTTAACAGCTGATACCACGCTATCAATTGCATGATCCTGACCAAAAATTACAGAACGTAAGTTGTTTTCAAGGCTATTAAGATTTTCTTTGCTGGACGCGGTTAGCTGCATTGTTGGAATCTTTGTGATCTTGGAAATCAGCGATTCGATATCAGATTTTCTAATGTTGTTACCAGCTTTTGGATTTAGTTTTTTCAGAGAACCAGCCTCATCAATCAGATCTATTGCTTTATCTGGCAACTTTGAGTCCTGTAAATACTTATTTGACAGCTCCACAGCTGTTTTAAGCGCTTCTTTTGAATAAGTTATGCCATGATAGCCCTCAAACTTGCTTTTAAGCCCCTCGAGGATCTGAACAGCTTCATCTATTGAAGGTTCATCTATCTGTATTTTTTGGAATCTTCTTGAAAGTGAATTATTCCTTTCAAAGATTTGTCTATATTCTTTGTAAGTGGTTGCGCCAACACACTTAATATCTCCTCGGGCTAGTGCTGGTTTTAGCAGATTTGAGGCATCTAACGCCCCGCCTGAAGCTGATCCTGCACCAATGATGGTATGAATTTCATCAACAAAAAGAATGATTTTTTCATTTTTCTGCAAGTAATCCATCATTGCCTTCATCTTTTTCTCAAAGTCACCTCGGTATTTTGTACCTGAAACAAGGCTACCGACATCAAGTGACATCACCTGATAACCTTCAAAAAGCTCTGGCCCCTTGCCTTCCGCGATGCATTTAGCAAGGCCTTCAGCGACAGCTGTTTTACCAACACCTGATTCACCAACAAGTATGGGGTTGTTTTTTCTTCTTCTACCCAATACTTGAAATAATCTCTCGAGTGTGTCTTCTCTGCCTATTAATGGATCTATATCTCCATCGAGCGCCCTGTTGTTTAGGTTTGTTAAAAAGTCGGGCTGATTTTCTGATTCTTTTGGGGCTTCTTCAGTAACCTCTTCTGTTTGAACTGCAGTATTTTTGCCATGAGAGATATAGTCAACAACATCAAGCCTTGAAATGTTTCTTCGGTTAAGCATATAAACGGC
>Ga0181591_10004028_pt1 | contig 12834 bp, 7 predicted proteins | sample 071ome_33_FD_133757 | JGI IMG/M metagenome (GOLD analysis project Ga0181591, IMG submission 133757) | Coastal salt marsh microbial communities from the Groves Creek Marsh, Skidaway Island, Georgia - 071412AT metaG (megahit assembly) | ecosystem: Environmental > Aquatic > Marine > Intertidal zone...
AACGAGGACGACGATGAAGAACCGAACCGAACCGACGGACCTACCGAAGGTTGAATTTCGGTCGGCACTCAACAACGACGCGCGCGCGCGCACCGCGACGTGGGTACGTACGTCGGTCGTCGGGTGCGTCGATATCTCGACCGAACGAACGAAGGCGGTGTGTGTGCGTATTCGTGTGTGTGTATTCGTGTGTGTATCCGTACGCGCGCGGACGACGGGAGGGACCGCCGGAGGCGAAGAAGGAAGGGGAGCCGACTGGCGACGATTTCGTTTCGGTTGGATTGAAGAGTACCATGGGGTTTTTTGGATCGATGAAACGGAATAAATCTAAAAAGATGAAGGATGGGTCGACGAGGGAGACGACGACGAAGCGCCGCGTCGAGATTGATGACGACGACGCCGGGGAAGAGGGGGCGAGTGGGCAACTCCAAAGGGTGGTTGAAGAGTTTCCAGAGCGAATGGACTCGAAAGAGACAACGCCGCGGGGATTGAGCCATCACACGCAGCACGTGCGCAAAAGTCTTCGAGCGAAAACGATGGAGTTGCATGGATTCGCGATGTCGGATTCTAAAAGGGCGCTGGTTCTCGGGGCGGTTGAAGAGTTGCTCGACGATTACGACGAGGACGCCGGGTCGTCTTCGATATTGATGGACGAGCTTACCATCTACAGAACGACTTTTCGGACGTTGAGACGTTTGTTAGAGATGGAGCTGGCCAAGAAAAAGTCCGGGGTGCAGACGAATCACGAAGTTTGTATTAGTTCCGTTGAGAATGCTTTGAACCTCGCCAATGCGTTGATATTACAATTTCACGGGAGCGAGGCGAGCAAAGACGCGGTCAGTTTGTTGGATCCCGTCGCTCGAGGGTTCGTCGGTCAGTTTTACTCTAATAAAGAGTCCCTCTCTTCGACGCTTTTGGCTCAGAACATGGCAGAGCTCTCGCTCAGTATGCGACCTAACTCTTTCCCTCGCGAGGAGAGCTCTGGCGACCTTTCTGGGCAACTCTCTGGAGATTCTTCAGAACAGTTCAACTCGGCACGCGTATCGATCGACTTGAGGAGAGACGACCGCATTGTGAGTTGGTCATCGTTTGACGTCTTCAAGTTTGCGAAAGACCCAAAGGTAAACGGCTATCCATTGAGGACGTTGGCGATGCAACTCTTTGAACACTTTCGGCTCTTTGACTCGCTTCCCCTCAAGGAAACTCGCGTCTCGGTTTTCTTAAAGGAAATTGAGAGTTTGTACAACCAAGTCGCGTACCACAATAACGTACACGCTACGGATGTGACGCAGGCGATGGCTTATTTCATCGATTCGGGCTTGATAGAACAGTTGGAACCAGTGCACGTTTTCACCTTGCTGTTGTCAACCGTCGTACACGACGTCGGCCACCCAGGATTTAACAATTCGTTTTTAGTCGATTCCAAATCAGAAGCCGCAGAGAGATGGAACAATTCGAGCGTAAATGAAAACGGACATTTGTTTACAACGTATGAATTGCTTGAAAAGCACAAGGTTCTCAAATCCTTCGCCCCTGAAGAACAAAGTAAGATTACCTTTTGGTTGCGAAAAATCATACTTCACACAGACATGGAATTCCACGGCGAATTGTTGCAAAAGATGATAAAGGAAGTCGAGATGGAAGTCAATGAGCTCGGTGATCCCCGTCCGATCAAGGAGTGGAATAGTGTGTGGATTCCGTTGGCATTCATTGTGCATTGTGCGGACATCAGTAATCCAGCGAGACCTTATGAATTGGCGTTTCCATGGGCCACGATGATCACCGACGAATTCTACATTCAAGGAGACCGAACTCGCGATCTCATGATGAAAGTCGATTCGTTTTTGGACAGAAAGCTGGCAAAACCGGGAACTACACAAAATAATCAACTTGGGTTTATCAAGTTTGTCGTCAAGCCGACTTTGGCCATTCTCAAAGCGGTGTTGCCCAGCGTGGATTTACTCATAGAGATTTTGAATACAAACGTTCGTGCGTATGAGGAAGCTGTCGAGCCGGCTAAAACTTGATAGCACTAGAAGTTGTGTTAAAATAGAATCTACTGTACTGTATTTGGTTCTGACACCTTTCCTGGATGATTCCGAACTTTTCTGTGTCGTACTTGTTCTGGATCAAACCCACCCTCGTCAGATCCGTAAGTCGCCCAGCTAGGCGTCCGTTCCATGTAGTCCAACGCGGTGAATTTTTCACCACTCGCGACAAGATCTTGAAACTTGTCGTAGTTGATCCACGTGTACCATTCATCATCAATCTTGTATCTCTCGGTTCGGGCGAGGAGAATGCAGCACGAGTGCGCGTGCTCGCACGCGAGCCCGTATTCTTCTTCACCGTTCTCTCCCCTTCGTAGGTTGACAATGGCTTCGCCAAACTCGCACACATCCTTGTGATAAGGAACGTTCTTCATGGTTAAAGAAGACGCATCACTACTGCCACAGTACGTGACCCCCTTGATTTCGATGAAATCCGGTTTACCGAGATCAATCAGCTTGGCGTATGCGGCAACCTCCTCCATGTTCCAGCCAGAGACGAGAGTCAATCTGTAGACTGTTCGCTGTTGCTTATCCTTCAACGCCGTGAGAGAATCTATGAATCTATCCCAGTAATCTGAAAAGAGTGGACGATCGACCGCTTTGAGCGTCTCAGGGGTCGCTGCGTCCACTGAGACGTACAGTTGCGTGATGGGGGGCAAGTTTGAAATGGCTTCCGGAAACTGGGCATTCGTCACCAGAAAGGTGCTCATCTTTCGAGAGTGGAGCTCGTTGACAAAGGTGCCGATTTCTGGGTACATGATGGGCTCTCCGACGAGAGAAAGAGCACAGTGCCTTGGATTCATACCTTCGACGAGCTTTTCAGGTAAGACTCCAGGTACACCCTTCATCTGCTTGACCATTTTACGATGCTCTGACACCGCCGCCTCGACGAGTTCGAGCGGATCGTCCATCTGCCATCTCCATGATTTCCCAACAGGGTTCGTGTGATGTCTCCAACAGAAAGTGCATTTGTTGGCACACGCCAACGATGGAGTGGTCTCCATGCATCTGTGACTCTCAATCCCGTAGAACGTGTGCTTATAACAACCACCACGACCTCGAAGCATCGCCTTTGTCCATCTGCAAAGCTTCACTCCTGAATGAGACCCCAAAATTTTGTACCCTTGCTTAGTGAGTGCACCTCGAAGCGCGTCGGTAACCATTTCACGTTTTTCACCATTTTCGCTCTCTCCCATATCCTCCATGTCTTGACCATCCTCGCTCCCAGTTCCGTCGAGAGCTGCCGATGCGTCGTCCTCGCCTGCGCTCGCATACTCGCACTCTTCCTCCACTGGTGCCTCGCTCAATCCATCAGTCGTTTTCAAATCCACATCCACCACGGTAGACTTGTAAAGACGGCGTTCAACTTTACCGCTCCATTCCTCAAACTGTGTCTCCATTCGTCCGCCCGCCTCATCGCCGTCGCACCGCCTCGATATGCGTTCGGCACCCATCCGAGCGAGCTGCGCGTCAAGCTCGCGTCCCGCTCGATTGAAATTGTCGCCGTACTCCTTGTTACCACAACCAAACACCGCAAATCGCACGTTTTTAAGATACATCCAGCCCGTCCTTTCGTCATACGCCGCCTCTCTCGCCCATCGCGCGAACCAAGCGCTCGCGTCTGGCACCATTCCTCCCTCGTGCGTACTTACGACGAAAAGCGCGACGACTCGTCCACCATCAGGCGGCGTAAACATCTTCTCCGGATCCTCGACATCGCTCGCACTGACGAGTTCGAACGAACCCGAGGAGAAAGCGGAAGAAGACGCGGCTTCGCTCGCGTTCAACGCGTCTCTGAGCCTTGTCGCGAACCTCTTCGCCGTTCCGGTGAGTGACGCGTATACGACATACCTTCGCTCATCCACGCCACCTTCCCCAACCATCGTCCCCGATCCCCTTTCTAACACCCCGGTATCTTCCCGTGTCTTCCTACCGTCCCTCCGCGACGATTTACCGCCCCGTCCCGCCGTCGTTGTCGTCAATCTCTCCCACGCCGCCGCCCAACCGGTACCTCCCACCCTTTGTCCAGTCGCCCTCGCGACGACCAATCCAGTCGCCACCACGCACGCGCACGCCCACGCGCACCGCGCCGCGGTCGACGCGACTCCTCTTCCATCCTCCGACGTCGTCATTTCGTCCGTCGAACCTTTTGGTTGCGTTGGATTTCGTCCGTCGTCCGTGTTCGTCGTCAAGTGCACGAGTGGCGAAACTGAGAGGGCGAACGTTCTATTTATTCATCATAAGGTGATCAAACTCACTCGGACGATTTTTACTTTCAATCCCATGACATAATCGATAATTTCACCCTTTCGATTTTTGCGAAGCCGGGCTCGTCGCTTACTCAATCGAATAGAGACAAAACTGAATCGAGGAAAGTATTTTTCGTACCGAAAACGATCGATACGTGATTTTTATCGATACACACCGATGATCGATCGATTATTTTCATCGAATAATCTTCACGCGAGGTTCAACGCGACGACACTTCGAGGTCAACCCGGGTCTTTGGTAGTCGGTCGTCGTCAGAGCGTGACCGACGGACGACGAAGATGCGAAGACAGTCGGACGTCTTCTTCGGCGAACGCGAGAGCGGACAGGATGTTCGACAGACGAACGGTGCGTGGAGCGATGGAAAACGATGGAAAACGATGGACGTCGGGCGACGCGTGAGATTACTTTGAAGGATCTCTGCTGTTCACGCTCGCGTTTGACCGCGCGGTTGATGACGACCGATGGGTGATGAAGATGGAAAGGGTGAGACGGAATGCGGAATGAGTGACTGACGCCGAGCTTCCTTGTTTTGTTTTATGACGTGTCGTAGCGACGGCTGTGCAAGCGGTGGCGAACATCGTGAAGACCTCTCTGGGGCCGGTGGGTCTGGACAAGGTGCGTTGACTCTCGTAGGTTTCGCACGACGCGATTCGATTCGGTTTTTCTTCGGACTCGGTCAGAGTGATCGCGCGATGGGACGGTGACTGAATGTAATTGTGTGATGTACTACCGCGTTCTACCGCAGATGCTCGTCGATGATATCGGAGATGTCACCATTACGAATGACGGGGCGACGATTCTCAAGTTGCTCGAGGTGGAACACCCGGCGGCGAAGATTTTGGTTGAACTCGCCGAGCTTCAAGACCAAGAGGTCGGTGATGGTACGACATCTGTCGTTATCCTCGCCGCGGAGCTGCTTAAGCGCGCGAACGAGTTGGTGAGGAACAAAATCCATCCGACAAATATCATCGCAGGCTTTAGGTTGGCTATGCGCGAGAGCGTGAAGTACATTGAGAGAAAGTTGGCATCGCATGTTGAATCTCTCGGTAAAGATGCTCTTTTGCAGTGTGCGAAGACGAGCATGAGCTCGAAGATCATAGGCGCGGAGGAGGATTTCTTTGCCGCCTTAGTTGTTGACGCATGCATGAGCATCAAGACGTACAATGACATGGGCGACATCAAGTATCCGATCAAGGCGATCAACATTTTAAAAGCGCACGGTAAGAGCCTCAAGGAGTCATCCGTGATCCACGGCTACGCTCTCAACTTGGGTCGGGCGGCGGAAGGGATGCCAAAGTTAGTGAAGAACGCAAAGATTGCTTGCATTGACTTTAACTTGCAAAAGACAAAGATGTTGATGGGCGTCCAAGTGCTTGTGAATGACCCCAAGGAGCTCGAAAAGATTCGTGACCAAGAGTTTGAAATTACGGCAAAACGTATTCAGATGATTTTGGCTGCAGGTGCGAACGTCGTACTGTGCTCGAAGGGCATCGATGACATGGCTTTGAAGTATTTTGTGGAGGCGGGTGCGATTGCCTGCCGCCGAGTCAACCGCGATGATATGAGACGCATCGCCAAGGCTACGGGCGCTCAGGTGATGTTATCCTTGTCTGACATGGATGGTGGCGAAACTTTCGATGCGTCTATGCTTGGTACGGCCGGAGAGGTCGTCGAGCAACGCGTGGCGGATGATGACATGGTTGTCATCAAGGATTGCGCAAACTCACAGTCGTGCACCGTTTTGCTCCGAGGAGCTAACGATTACATGTTGGATGAGATTGATCGCTCGGTTCACGATGCCTTGTGCATTGTGAAGCGCACGCTGGAAAGCGGTAAGGTTGTCGCCGGAGGTGGTTCCGTTGAGGCTGCGCTGAGCATCTATTTGGAGAACATGGCAACTACGCTTGGTAGCCGTGAACAGCTCGCTATCGCTGAGTTTGCAAATGCTCTCTTGGTCATTCCCAAGGTTCTCGCCGTCAACGCCGCGAAGGATTCGACTGAACTCGTCGCCAAGTTAAGAGCGGTTCACCACCAAGCGCAGAGCCAGGAGGGTAAGGAGAGTCTCGCTGGTATGGGCTTGGATTTAGTCAAGGGTGAGCTTCGCGATAATCTCTCCAGCGGCATTTTAGAACCAGCTCTCAGCAAGATCAAAAGTATTCAGTTTGCCACAGAGGCGGCAATCACCATCCTTCGCATCGATGATTTGATTCGACTCGAACCGGAGTCGCAAGAAGGCCAATAGAAAAGTAGATGATGCGTTAGCACGGATCTCGTTAGCTGATTTTGCTATGTAGTGCTTCATGACGAAGAGTGTTTTTACCAGCCCACCGGCGCGCTCGAGTCAGACATTCGTTTCGTGTATACATAAAGAATAGTATTGACAAAGGAGACAGTCATCGTGTACAGTTGTGAGGTTAGGTGGAATATGCGACCAGGGGGGAAGGTATCTATCGGGTCTATGTGAGCTATGTCAGCCGCAGACTTTTAGGGGGGGTGAAATGACCACCTCTTCATTTCTGTACTATCTCCTCGAGTTTTTTCAGTTTCTGGCGGAGAATTTCAACTTCTTTTCTCATTTCTCCTAACTCTTTCATTAGTTGTTTATTTTCTTCAGTGAGCTGATCGTTCTTCTCCCCTAGGTCTTCCGTCTCAGCTCTCTTCCTGAGCCGACTGCGCCGGGCGCTCTCTCTGTTCGACTTCATGCGCTTCATCTTCTTCGAGTCCAATTCCTCCGCCTTTACCTCTATCTCTTTACTCCCGCTCGCCCCCGTCACGGACGGCATCGGAGGCATCGGACTATGTCCTCTCGACAACAGAGCCGCTTGCGCCCAGAGCGAAGCCATCGGATCCGGCATCATCAGTCCCGGCGGCCCAGCCATCATCGGCACCCCGTACCCTCCGTACGGTCCCACCATGTTGTTCGACCCAACCCCCTGGTACGGCGAAAACCCGAAAGGCACGTTCACCTTGGGCACCTCTCCAGTCCCCTCGCTCTGTTTTGCCCCTCGATCGTCCCTTCGTTTCTTTCCATCTCCCTCATCCTTCCGAGACTCTCCTTCCTCAGTCATGTTCCCCAAAAAGCCAACCCGAGCCAAGTCAGCCCAGCGAATCCAATGAAGTTGAAAGTAACCACCCAATGTGCAGCCCCTTTTTTCTTTCGTACGTATGACTAAACAGTGATGTGTAGGCCGACGAGCAACACGCCTACTCAGCACCGCCCCCCCCGTGCCGCCCGTCGACGGCTCTCGCGCCCCGAATGCCTCCTCACGACGCGTAACCGACGACGACGACGACGACGACGACGACGACGACGACGACGACGACTCCGCGTCAACGGAACGACGACGAACGCGTTCTCAGCCGTACCGAGACGTTCCCTTCGCCGTCCACGGCCGTTCAGTTCGGCCTCGGCTCCCCTCGGCTCGGTTCGTGCCGAGAGATTAAAGGTGCTCGAGATAGATTACGAAAAAAAACCACCCCGTGTCGGGAGTCAAACACGATGGATGCGTCTCCCCCGCGGACGTTTGTCTCTTCCCCCGCTCACCGTCGAGGCGCGACTACGAGATGTGAATCGCCCGGTCGTCCCCCCCCCCGGGCGCCCGGCGCGCGCGTTTCGTGCGTCGACGGCCGCGGCGATGGCGACGGCACGCTTTTTTGTGCGGATGGGACACATCGGCGGGAAAAAGGACACAACGCACGCGACGACGACGACCGTTCTTTTCCCCGGTCACTTTAGGGCGTCTTCGCTCAGTGTTTACCCACAGAGGTGTGATCTCGTGTATTCGGTGACAGATCTCTGGCGTCATCCAATCAAAAGTGAGAAACGTTCAACGTGAGGCGGAGATCGTGTGTGCGACAAGTGCTGACTCGGACGATGGTGCGATGCGGTGTGTGGTGGGTTTACTACACGAAGAGCGAGGGAATATGGGAGGGGCGGTGGTTTTATTACTGTATACGAATATGTGGATCTATTGATTAGAGATTTCATACAGCGCTGGTTTTTAAGCTATGTTTTAAGTGTGCGACCCGTTTTCCCGCCCTTCGTTTTCATGGGTACCGACCGCGCTGGATGGATGGAGTGGACTACGCGGCGTGGGGCCAGTGTCGACTTCCTCTGGGTGCGCCCGGCGCGTCGGCGACGCGCTGCCGGAAAGTCTCATACAGCACGCGGTCGCGTTTATCTTTGCTCCACTCAAACTCAAAGTTCCCAATCATGACGCGGTCGCCTTCGCCGGCGCCGGCGGCGTTGAGCGCGGCGTCGACGCCAGACATTTCGAGCACTCGACCAAAGCGCTTGTAAGACTCAAAGTAGTCCCAGTTTGTCATCTGGGTGAACCGTTCGATGGCTTCGCCCTCGACGACAAACGCGTACGGGGTGTCGGTGATGGTGAAATCTTGAATGGATTTACCGTCGGCGGCTCGAAGGCCCGTATCTGCGACTTCAGACTCCCACTCGTCGACGACAGCGGGGAGCGCACGAAGAGCCGCCTGAACGTCGGAAAGGAGCTCGTCCACGCCCTCACCCGTGACTGCAGATATGCAATGGGATTTGATTCCGGTGACGTCAAACTTTTCTTTCATTTGCAGCGCTCGTTCCGTCGCTTCGATGTCGTCAACCTTGTTGAGGGCAACAATTTCCGGCTTGGCCACAAGAGCGTCGTCAAAGAGTTCGAGCTCCGTTCTAATAGCGTCGTACGCGTTAAAACAGTCTTCGCTGGCGCAGTCGATGACGTGTATTAACACTCTCGTACGCTTCGTGTGACGCAAGAACTCAAAACCGAGGCCGATGCCTTCAGATGCCCCTTCGAGCAAACCAGGAATGTCGGCAAAAACCATCCGCTCGTAGTCTCGTTCAACCACCCCGAGGTTTGGAACAATGGTCGTAAACGGGTAGTCTGCAATCTTTGGCTTGGCCGCGCTCACGCTCGCGAGAAGAGTAGACTTGCCCGCGTTCGGAATGCCGATGATCCCCACGTCCGCCACGAGTTTTAGCTCCATTTCAGCCCAGAACTCGGCTCCCTGCTCACCCAATTCGGCAATCATCGGCGCTTTGTTCTTCGCCGTCTTGAAGGAGGCGTTCCCTCGTCCACCTCGTCCACCGGAGAGTAAAAGAACTCGCTGGTCAGCCTTGGTGACTTCGGCGAGTATCTTCTTACTACGAGAGTCTCGGATGATGGTTCCTGGTGGCACGTGAATCTCGTAATCGTTCCCATTACGACCGGCGCACTTCGACCCGACGCCTCGCTTTCCCGCTTCGGCGCGATGGTGTACCTTTTTCCGGAAACCATCGAGCGAAGTCATGTTCTTGTCCGCCACGATGTAGATTGATCCACCGATGCCACCGTTACCACCGGACGGCCCTCCCTGGGGGACAAACTTTTCCCGTCGGAACGCCACAGCGCCGTCTCCGCCGTCGCCCGCCTTAATGAAAATTTTCGCAGTGTCAAAGCACCGCATCTCCCTCGGTATACCTCGAGGACGCACCTCGCGTCCTCCCGGCTCAAAAATATCCATGTCATCATCAAAGTCCTCAAAGTCTTCAATAATCTCGTCATCTGGTCCCCAAACGTCTTCATCGTAGCCTTCCCCATCCGATCCAAACGCGATAAACTCTGCGTCTTCGCCCGCATCCACCTCAGTCTCTCCATCTTTGAGACCTCGAAACTGCCTCTTAGCGATCGACCCCGCCTCTGTGACCCACGTCGTATCGATGAGATCATCCTCCATCTCCTCCTCCCGTTCCATCTCGGCGAGTTCCGCCCCCATCTCTGCGCGTTTCCGATCCTTAGCCGCGTTGGCGTCGCGAACAGATGCGAGCGCGTCCATCCAGCTCCCCCCCGAGCTCTTCTTCTCCTCGGCGTCTCGCTCCGCCAGTGCGTCTCCAAGGGACCATCCGGGGGCGAGTGGCGCTGCCGTAGACGCAGAGTCTTTGGCATCCGTCGTCTGTCGGACGTACTTCGGCGAGGTGTCGCTTCCTTTACTTCCTCGTTTACGCGCCTGACACGTCACAGTCGTGCGGCGGCGGCGGCGGCTCCCCCGCGCGTTGGTCGACGTCGACCGCGTGGATGGCGCCGATGCGATGAGTGAGGCGACGGAACGCATCGCGAGAGTACCGCGGTCCGTTTGCGCGCGGTCGATGCGGTGGCGGCACGCCCGAGAGTCGCCGTGTGACGACGGCCGGGCGTGGACGCGTTTTCGCAATTATCTGCGTTACAGAGAGATTCCTTTATAAGCAAGGCGCGTGAAATGCTGGATTGAAAAGTGTTACATGCTGCTGGTGTGTCTCTGCGCGTGCGATGCGCGCTTGCGAATGAGTTTTAAAATTTATTGATTGGGATTGTGGAGCTTGCTCCCCGGAGGAGGCTTGATGGCGCGACCGGGAGCCCTCCCGATGGATTTTTTACCGGCGGTGGTCGCCGTTCCGTCGGCAGCTCGGGATCGAAGAGGGACAGAGAGCAACTGGGGGGAGTGGGATACGGCTTCGTCCCATCCGAAACTCGGTGATCGCTCCCACCAGCCTTCGCTGTCTTGCCAGGTGTCCCAACCGTCGGAACCGTCGGTGGTGGATCCCCACTTGTGCACGCGTCCGTCGTGCCAGTGTTCTTCGCCCCACGTCTTTTCAAACTTGTAACCGTCTCTGTCGTTCCAAGTGCTTCCGCTGCGGTTTCCTGCGCTGCCGTTATGCGCGAATGCACCCCAGCGCTCTTCCCAGCGCTCTCCCCACGCTCGTCCGCTTCCACCGTCCTCGCTCTGATCGCGATCTGCAAAGGAGTCAGTCCATTTCACGCACCCACCGTGGCCGTCCCACTCCTCTCCCCATTTGTGCGTCCATCGGTTTCCATGACCGTCGTCCGGGTTCGTCCCGTCTGCGATTGCACCCTTTTTCGTGCATGTGCGCTTGACGCGTCCGTCACCCCAGTAGTTTTCGTCCCAAACCTCATGCCATTCCGCTCCGTCGGCTTGCTTGCCCCACTTGTTCGCCTCGCGAGAAATGTGCTTTGACGCGTTGGAGAAGCCAGATTTCGCGTCGTGCGTCATTTGTTCCCTCCAGCTCTCTTGCCAGACGTTTCCTTGGGCATCTCGGCCCGATTTAACGGCCCCGAGCTCGCGGTAGTTGAATGCGTCGCTCGTCTCCCACCACTTTTCTTCCCACTCGACGGAACCATCCGCCGAGGCACCTCGAACGAGCGTCCATCTGCAGAGCTTTCCACCCTCGAGCTCTTCCTCCCCAGACTCGCGCCACCATCGAGACCCGTTTTCGAGTATTCCTTCAGTCGTTCCGTCGGATCCAAGCTCACGAACTGCCGTGGCTGTTTCCTCGAGCTCCACCGTCGGAGTCTCTAGCGTCATTTCCGGCCCGGCCGCTTGCGTCTCAAACTCAATCGTGAGCTCCTTTGGTGCTTCCAAATCGCTCTGAAACGTGAGTTGCAACGATCCCTCGGGAGCTCTCTCCGCGAACGCCACGGCTGCGCTCACCCGCTTTTCCGTCTGCCTCTTGAGCTGTGGTGCCGCCCCGCCGCTCGGCGCCTCCGGAGGACTCCACTTCCAAAAATCACTCCCAGGCGTGAACGTCTCCGCCTTTGGCTTCCTCGCCGATGACGATCCAGACGACGACGATCCCAATGCCTGTTTCCCCGCGCTCTTCAAGCCCTCGCTTCCATTTCCACCAATCGATCCGGATCCCGCCCCAACGGCCGACGCGGACGCCGCCGACGCTCGCCCGACGTCCGACGCGGACCCCGACCCCCCGCTCTCCCCCGCGCGCCCCATCGCCCGAACCGCCGCCATCGCCGCATCCGCTCTCTCCGCCGCACCCATCGGCGTCGCCGCGCGCTCAAACAAGTCCACGACCGCCGCGCTACGAGCCGCCGCCCCCCCGTCGGTCCCATCGCTCGAGTCGGCACCACCAGTCGCGGTCGCTCGCCCCACCGTTACTCCGCCTCCGCCTCCACCGCGCCGTCTTCTCACCGTCCTCGGCGCGCGCGCGGATCCCACGACGACGCGACGACGACCCCGCGATCGTCCCGAGCTCACCGACGATCGGACGACGACGGCGACGACGACCGACGACGCAGAGGAAGAAGACGCGACTCTGGACGACATTTTTACGTCCCCGCGTCCCTCGCGTGCGCCGTTGTGCGGTGCCGCGTGAGTGGCTAGAACGCGCGAGTGTGTTCTCTTGACTCGGTTGGTTTTCCGCTTTCGCGTCGTTGTTTACACGTACGCGCGCGTGAAGAGCGTGAAGCGTGAAAAACTCCCCGGCGAGTCCGCTTGTTTCGCGCGCGACCGAGACGAACAGACGAGACGGACACCCGGACACCCGGACACCCAGACGCGGGGATTCGTGAAAATCGCCAAAAGTGCTTCGTCAATACGAGAAATCGCGCGAATCGGCGCGCGTGTTCGGTTTCGTGTTTAAAATCGGTTTCGGGGTTCAAAATCGGTTTCGTTAGACAACTCTCCATAGTGGAGACGCGTGATTTTTGACACCGTTGAAATATTAGTCGCACAATAC
>Ga0181591_10004032_pt1 | contig 12828 bp, 3 predicted proteins | sample 071ome_33_FD_133757 | JGI IMG/M metagenome (GOLD analysis project Ga0181591, IMG submission 133757) | Coastal salt marsh microbial communities from the Groves Creek Marsh, Skidaway Island, Georgia - 071412AT metaG (megahit assembly) | ecosystem: Environmental > Aquatic > Marine > Intertidal zone...
ACAACATCGATTGGATTTATAGACTTAACAGGTTCTATTAACATTGAATCTACAGGAACTGGGATATCAACAATTATTAGTCTCAATTCCGGTGAGTTTGAATCATTATACTTAACGGCACATGTTGTTGACAACACAAATAATGATGCAAATTATGTCAAACTACTAGTTTCTCATGATGGATCTGACAGTTTCATTGCAGAATACTATGCAGATAGCGAAGACAGTTCGAGTTTCTCAGGGAATGCTATTGGAACGTTTGGTGCTAATCTATCTGGAGGTGTGCTGAGCATCACTCACACCAATGATACAAACCACGAAGTTCAAATTAAATCTAATATTGTTGGATTCGGAACTACCGCTGTCGGAGTTGGGACATATAGATTTATTACCAATGGACAAACTCCTGGTAATGAAAGAAGTGTTGTTTATGAGGCAAAATATTATGACACCGTTTCAGCGGCATCTACAACTGTTCTAACTTTAGATAAGAATTTATTCAACGCTTCCAAGTCTTTCGTTGAAGTAAGCATTGGATCTACAAAAGCACTTCATCAAGTTTTGACAATTCATGACAATACTGATGTATATACCCATCAACTGCCATTCCTCTCGGTAGCAACAACTGATGAGTTTGATACTGCTTCTGGTGTAGGAACCTTTGGTGGCGACTTTGATGGTGATGATTTACTTTTAACATTCTATCCAGATAGCGATCAAACTGGAGACATTGACATTTCAGTCTTTAGTAAGTCGCTATACACTGAAATTGATATTGCTAATGAACCAGATGATTTGGTTTATGGAAGAATTGATGAAGAAATTGATGAGAAGTTCTATAACTCGATAAATGGAGATAGAATTAATAAGTTTGACTTCGAACTTACTACAAATGGAACTCCAATTTTTGCAAAAACCTTCAATCCAGATTCTGTAGCGTTAGCATCAACCACTGGAGTCTTCTCAATTAAGAATCACTTCTTTAGAACTGGTGAAGAATTAATTTATACTCCAAATTCAACATTTGTTGGAGTTGGCACTAGCGCTATGAGATATAACGCTACTGATGAACTGCCCACAACGGTATTTGCAATTAAATTGACAAATGATACATTTAAAGTTGCTCTCACCGAATCCGATGCTAATGCAGGAACTGGTGTAACGTTCACAACTTTTGGTGAAGGAAATGCTCATAGATTCACTATGGCAAAGAGAAGTTCTAAGTCAATTATTTCTCTTGATAACTTAGTACAATATCCTATAGCTGCCACAAAGATAACTCATGAGTTATCTGGAAATGGTGGACAGATTGGAACGGCATCAACCATATTTACTTTAAGTGGAATATCTACAATATCTCCAAAAGATATTTTAAAGATAAATGATGAGTATATGGAGGTTACTAATGTTGGATTGGGAACAACCAATGTAGGACCTATTACTAATACTGGATCAGAAAATCTTGTTTTGGTTAAGAGAGGTTTCGTCGGAACTTCAGCAACCGCTCATACAGATTCCACAACAGTCAGAATTCATAAAGGAGCATTTAATATTGTAGATAGCACAATCTACTTTACTGATGCACCAAGAGGAAATCCTCAAATTGACAAAACTGATTTGAATTTGGATTATGAAACATCCGAGTTTAATGGAAGAGTGTTCTTAAGAAATGACTACAGCGGAAATCAAATTTATGACGACATTTCTGACGAATTTACTGGAATTGGTAGAACGTTCACATTGTTGGTTGGTGGTGCAAATACCACTGGTTTAGGTTCAACTGGCGGAAGTGGAATTGTATTTGTAAATAATATTTTCCAAACTCCAACCACCAATAACAATGCAAATAATAACTATGAAATTAATGAAGATACTGTTGCTGGCATCACCACAATAATATTCTCTGGACTTACAAAACCTGACATCGATCCATTAGAGTTCGTTGTCTCCGACTATGATATAAATCAAAATGAAACTCCAAGGGGTGGTATTATTGTTTCTCTTGGTTCTACCCCAGGATCTGGATTTGCACCTCTTGTAGGGGCATCTGTGACTGCTGTAGTGGGTGCGGGAGGCTCAATTGTGTCCGTTGGACTCGGAACAACGGATAATACTGGTTCTGGATATAATGGACTTGTTTCTATTGGAATCAGCGTATTTGAAAGTGGACATGTTGGTGACGTAGCATCATTAACTGCTACTGTTGGTGCTGGTGGAACTTTATCCTTCGCTGTTGGCTCTGGTGGAACAGGATATACAAATCCACAGATATTCGTTAACGATCCTTCCTATGAAAATCTCCCAGTAACAGGAGTATCTAGATTGAGTGTCGGTGCAACTACTGATACTGGCACAGGACTATTGTTGGATGTCAAGGTTGGACCTTCCACTGCTGGAATTGGTTCTACATTCTTTGAAGTCACAGAGTTTAAAATCGCAAGACAAGGTTATGCATTCCGAAGAGGCGATGTCATCAAACCTATCGGACTTGTTACTGATAGATCTTTATCAGCACCACTGTCAGAATTTGAAATAACAGTTCTTGATACATATTCTGACAATTTTGCAGCATGGGAGTTTGGACAATTAGATTATATTGATTCGGTTAAGAACTATCAAGATGGAAGTAGGGTTAGATTCCCATTATTCTACAATGGAGATCTTCTCAGTTTTGAACCTGCAACATCACTTTCACCAGATCAAGAGTTGGAGAATCTACTTTTAATCTTTGTCAACGGTGTTCTTCAAGAACCTGGTGTTTCGTATAAGTTTACTGGAGGAACTTCCTTTATCTTTACTTCGGCACCTAAAGTAGAAGATAATATTGCTATTTTCTTCTATAGAGGTGTTACAGGAACTGATAGTAGTTTAATTACTGGTATTAATCAAACTCTGAAAGTCGGTGACAATGTTCAGGTATTGAGTAATAATGCAATTAAAGGGACAGTAACACAAGATGAAAGAACTATATTTGACTTGTCCTTCTCAGATAAAATTGAGACAGATTCCTACAGTGGAGTGGGAATTGATGAAACTAATGTAAGACCATTAACTTGGATAAAACAGAAAGTTGATAGAAAAATCAATGGAGAAAATGTTTATAAGTCGAGAGACTCCTTAGAATCATTAGTATTCCCAACCGCAAGAATTATTGGCGATTTGTCAACCACAGACAATCAAATTTTTGTCGATAATGCTGAGATATTTGATTATGAAGATGATAAGGGTGCAACATCGCCACCAGCAAGTTTTGCAGGTTTAGTTGTTAATGGAATCTCAACGATTGCTACAGACAACGTTGAATTAATAACGAATTTTGTTAATGTTAGTGGATTCTCGGGTATTGTAACTGGTATTACAACAACTTCAGGAACAGGTTCCCATCCACTCGCACTTGAATTTTCAATTCATTCACCTTCCTTCTCAGGAATTGATACTGGATATCCAGTATATGTGTTTGATACAAGAATCGGCACTGGCGTTACTTCAGTTGATGATTCTAATGCAGCTGTCGTTGGAATTGGAACAACATTCTTAGATAGTGTTTATAAAATTGCCGCTTGGAGTAGTTCTGGAACAATTGGAATCATTACATGTAATGTAGATTCTGGTTCGCCAGTGGTTGGTCTTAGTTCGATAGGAAGCATTGAAAATCCTGTTGGAAAATACTCTTGGGGAAGATTATCTAACATTAGTGGAGGACTTACAAGAGCTTCAAGCCCTATCTCAATTGGGGTTACTGGAAACACTGTTGCAGGTCTTTCCACATATCCAACCATTCAAAGAAGAAACGTCAGCCTGAGAGACACAGGTGCTCTACCTAAAATTATCTTATAAATATCTAAAAAACTATTAATATGGCTGCCGTCGTAACAGATCAATTTAGGATACTGAATGCTGGTAACTTTATAGATTCTGTATCGGATACTAATAATTCATATTACGCTTTCTTAGGATTTGCTAACCCATCTTCTCCAAATCCAGGATTTGGTAGAACTTCCGATTGGGATACAAATACACCAAATCCCATTGATAATCGTCAATATATTTCTCAATATAGAGATGCTTCTCTGTTTGGTAAAAAAATTACCAGTGCAAATATTAGAAGGGTTATAAGAAAAGTTGATTGGACATCCAATACTGCCTATGACATGTATAGGCATGATTACAGTATTTTAAATCAAACTCCAATATCTAAAACTTCTAGACTTTATGATGCAAACTACTACGTAGTTAATAGTGATTTTAGAGTTTATATTTGTATTGATAATGGTTCTTCTGGAACGAATCCGACAGGTGGAAGATCTCTAGATGAACCAACGTTCACTGATGTAGATCCATCTTCTGCTGGTTCTAGCGGTGATGGATATGTTTGGAAGTATCTCTTTTCCGTTTCTCCATCAGACATTATTAAATTTGATTCTACAGAATATGTTGTTGTTCCTAATGATTGGGCAACTACAACAACCAATGCTATCCAGACAATTAGAGATGGTGGAGATTCTGAAGTAAATGATAATCAAATTAAAAAAGTTTATATTGAAGATGGTGGAAGTGGATACAGTGCAGGAACCTATGATATTTTAGGGGATGGTGAAGGTGGTGAGGTTTCAATCACCGTTGATAGTAGTGGAACTATTACAGGAACATCTATTGTATCTGGTGGAAAAGGATATACTTATGGAATCGTAGATTTAAAAAGAACTGGAACTATTTCTAACCCAGCAAAATTAATTCCAATCATTCCACCATCCAGAGGACATGGATATGATGTTTATACTGAACTGGGAACTGATAAGGTATTAATTTATGCCAGATTTGATGATTCTACAAAAGATTTTCCAATTGATACTAAATTTTCTCAGATTGGATTAATAAAGAATCCACAACAGTTTTCATCAACAACAATATTTACAGAAAATAGCTTCTCTTCTCTGTATGGAATCAAATTAGCAGATTCTTACACCGGAACTCCAACTATTGGAGATAGAATAACTCAAACTGTTACTGGAGGAACTGCTCAGGGATATGTTGCTTCATATGATAAAGACACTAAAGTATTAAAATACTATCAAGACAGATCTTTATTCTTCAGTAATGATGAAGACCAGACTGATGCAAATGATGTTGCAACCGTATCTAAGGTATTAACTTTTTCCGGTAGCAATAGTGTTGGTTTTGATGCTGGAGGTTCTGCTTCAGTTAATACTAACTTTAGCGATAGTTCTGTTACGGTTGATGGAAAACAGATTAATTTGGGAGTCACTTTCGCCAGTGGATATTCAAATCCAGAGATAAATAAAAAGACGGGTGATGTTATTTACATCAACAACAGACCTTTGATTGAAAGGAACATTCGACAAAAAGAAGACGTTAAAATCATTCTGGAATTCTAAAAAAAGATGGCACAAAAAACAGATTTAAATATCAGCCCATATTACGACGATTTCGATCGCAATAAAGATTTTTATAAAGTTCTGTTTAAACCTGGATTTCCAGTACAAGCTAGAGAATTAACGACTCTTCAGTCGATTTTTCAGAATCAAGTTGAATACTTTGGTAAAAATATTTTTAAAGAAGGCTCCATGGTTCTCCCTGGAGCTATTACTTTTGACAATCAATTTTCTGCGGTACAACTTGACGCCAGTAATTTAGGTGTAGATGTAGCGTTATACATCAAGAATTTTATTGGTAAAAAAGTCACAGGACAGTTATCAGGAGTTTCCGCATCCATTCAATATGTTGCTCTTACTTCAGACAACAGCATTGTTGACAATTTAACAATATACGTAAAGTATTCTGATTCTGGTAATGACTATATCACAGAAACTTTCCAAGATGGGGAGTCACTGTTTGCCAGTGAAAATGTAACCTATGGAAACACAACAATTAATGCAGGAACTCCATTTGCTACACTGATTGCAGAAAATGCAACCAGTACAGGATCATCTGCATCTATTGATAATGGTGTCTATTTTGTTAGAGGAATATTTGCTAACGTTAATAAGCAAACACTCATTCTAGATTATTACTCAAATACTCCATCATATAGAGTTGGACTGAAAATAGAAGAAAAAATTGTCAATGCAAAAGATGACGATTCTCTCTATGACAATGCAAAAGGATTTACTAACTTTGCAGCTCCTGGAGCAGATAGATTCAAATTATCGTTAACATTAACTAAAAAATCTCTTACAGATTACAATGACACCGACTTCATTGAACTCTTAAGAGTAGATGACGGTAAGATTAAAAAGATACAAGATAAGACAGTATATAACATTATTAGAGATTATATTGCGGAAAGAACTTATGACGAATCTGGACATTACTCAGTAGAACCATTTGATGTAAAGATTGTAGATTCTCTGAATGATAGACTTGGCAACGATGGATTATTCTTAGAGGGAGAAACTACTGACAGTGGAAACACACCAACAGACGATTTGATGTGTGTTCAGGTATCTCCCGGAAAAGCATATGTTGCTGGATATGATGTTGAGAATCAATCAACAAAAGTACTGGATGTTGCAAAACCAAGAACAACGGAGACTGTAGTCAACTCAAATATTCCATTCGAAATGGGACATTTGTTAAGAGTAAATAATGTCTCGGGGGCAATTCAAGAAAACGTAGTAGTTACCCTTAATAATCAATTTACAGGCGACTCTCCAACAGGTGTTGGTTCTGCTCGCGTTTACACATTTAACTTAACTGATGCTGCATATGAAGACGCTTCTACGCAGTGGGACTTGTATTTGTATGATGTTCAAACATATACCACTTTAACTTTCAACAGAACTGTTAGCGCATCTGAAATTCCAAAGTCTTCCTATATTCAAGGCAAAAGCAGTGGTGCTAGTGGATATGCAGTTGCAGCAGCAACAGGTGCTGACACACTTAGTTTGAATCAAACATCGGGAACTTTTGTTACCAATGAGCAACTTGTAATTAATGGTATCGATTCTTCATTGACAGTATCCGCAGTAACTGCCAATGGAATTAAAGAAATTAAATCTGTTTCTGCAGCATCTGGAAGTGGTTTTCCAGCGTTTACTGCCGACACCGTTCTGAGTAGAAAGAAACTTGGAAATGGTATCAGTGAAGTTAATATTTCTGGTTCTACAGTCACCAGTCCTGGCAAATTATTCTCAGGCGTTGAAGTAGGAGACATTCTCAGATATCAGAACGGAAGTGGTGATGAAACATTTAACAGAGTAACAGCAGTCTCTTCAGATCTTTCTTCACTGACAGTTACTAACCCAACTTCAGTTTCTGGAGTTTTTGTTGGAACCGTTGGAAGTGGAAAATTCAAGGTAGAGCTTGGAGTTCCAGAACTCAGAAATAATGAAAATGCTTATCTGTATGCAAAACTCCCAGAGGCAAATATTTCCTCTGTAAACTTTACAGATTCTCAACTTTCAATATCCAGACAAATTACTGGTGAAACCACGGATGGTGCTGGAGTTCTCACCTTTGATCTAACATCAATCACCGGTATTACTAGTGCATTCTTCGAGTCTTTTGATCAAGAAAAATATTCTGTTCATTATGCTGGTGGTGGAATTGGGACGGTAACCTCTGATGCATTTGCATTAAATTCCTCAACAAATACTGTAACTATTAGAGGTTTAGAGACATCTGAAAGTAGTGTTGTAGTCAATACAACACTGACGAAGAATGGAATTAGAAGCAAAATAAAAGAATATACAAGAAGTGCTCTCAAAGTTATTAATCTTTCCAAACTCTCTCAGTCTGGATCTGCTACAAGCACATCTGTTTCTGATGGATTGACATATAATGATTATTATGGTTTGAGAGTTCAGGATAAAGAAATATCATTAGGATTCCCTGATGTAGCAAAAGTTCTTGCTGTTTATGAATCTACTGATAATAGTGATCCTGTACTGGATAGAGTTGAGTTTTCTTCAATATCAAATATAGACTCAGATGCTATTATTGGAGAGGAAATCGTTGGTTCTTCGAGTGGTGCTATTGCAAGAGTAGTGTTAAATGCATCAACAACACCATCAGTTCCATCTAACAATTTAGGAATTGTTTATCTGAATAAACTCAGATTTACTGTAGGTGAAGAAGTAGACTTTTTAGAATCCAACATTAAGTCAAATGTCCAATCTATTACTTTGGGCAAATACAAGAATATTAGAAATAATTATACTCTCGACAAGGGGCAAAAGGATGAGTATTATGATTATTCAAGACTTGTAAGAAATAATGAATTAGAGCCATCCAGAAGATTGCTGATTGTATTTGATCATTACACAGTTCCTTCTTCAGATGATGGGGATGTATTTACTGTGTTGAGTTATGATGAAGATAGATTTAAGGAAGACATTCCATCTATCGGTGTCAACAATGTTAGAGCTTCTGACACACTTGACTTTAGACCAAGAGTTCAAGAATTTACAGTAACTGATAGATCTCCATTTGATTTTGATTCAAGAGATTTTGGAACAGAACCAAAATATAGTTTGAAGCCAGGAGAAAGTTCTCTCGTTGGATATGATTTCTACTTACCAAGAATTGATAAACTGTATCTTGATAAGTTTGGAAACTTTATAGTAAGTCAAGGTGTTTCTGCTAGAAATCCAAAAGAACCAGTCGTAAACGACACCGAGTTGATGGAACTGGCAACCATTGTTCTTCCTCCATATCTTTATGATACTGATAATGTTTCTATTAATCTCTTCGATAATAGAAGATATACAATGCGCGATATTGGGAAACTTGAAGATAGGGTGGAGAACCTTGAAAGGGTAACCTCTTTAAGTCTGTTAGAGGTAAATACCGAATCTCTTCGTATTGAAGATGTTGATGGAAATAACAGATTTAAATCTGGATTCTTTGTTGACGATTTTAATGATACTTCACTTTTAGATGCAGATTTAACAACTGCTGGAGTTATTGGTGGAGAATTAAGACCTCGTATCTTTAGCAATTCTCTTCAGTTAAGACCTCTTCCAGCAACTGAAATTGCTGAGAGTGATTTAGATTTAACGACTAATTACACTCTGTTAGATTCTAATGTTCAGAAAACTGGAAAAGCAATAACTCTGAAATACGATTCTGTTGGTTGGATAGAACAACCACTTGCAACTAGAGTTGAAAATGTCAATCCATTCCATGTTATTGAATATACTGGATTCATCAAACTTTCACCAGCTTCTGACGTTTGGACTAGAACTATCAGAATTCCAGGTAGAAGCACTACTTCTGTTATAGGTGGAAGTGGAGGAGCAACAAGAGTAGTAGGATCTAGAACAAGAGATGTTATTGTTTCTTCTTCTGCCGAGAAGTACATTCGCTCCAGAAACGTCTCTGTTGTTGCCACAGGACTTAAACCACTTTCTTTACACTACCAATTCTTAGATAATCACAGCAACGTAGATTTTGTACCAAAACTCGTTGAAATTGCAACCGACACAACTTTAGAAAATTATGGTTCTAGTGGTGTGTTCTCTGCTGGAGAAACTGTAATTGGTTATTTTGAAGGTGAAAGAATTATCAGATTCAGACTTGCTAATTCGAATCACAAAGAAGGTGCGTTTAATTCACCAACAAGAACATTTAATATTAACCCATACGCAAAATCTGAGAATATTCCAACTTTATACAGTCAGTCTTCTAAAGTACTGAATATTGACATAGCATCTCTATCTCAAGAAGCTCAGGGAGCATTCTTCGGATACCTCTTGATTGGAGCGAAATTGGTAGGACAAACTAGCGGTGCTGTTGCATACGTAAAAAATCTTAGAATACTGACTGACAACTATGGTGACTTGTTAGGTTCATTCTTTATCAGAGATCCACACACCACTCCTGCTCCCGATCCTAGAATTCTTACAGGTAAGAAGACTTATACATTAACAAGTAGCAGTTCTAATGCAAAACCACTGCCAGGAAGCAAACTGATTTCTTCAGGAAGTGCATCTTATACCGCAACTGGAACTTTCCAAGTCAGACAAACCGTAACGGAAAATCTTGCTGTTAGATACGATCCACTGGCACAATCATTTGTTGTTGGCAAGGACATCGATGCTCCAGATTTAAATGGCGAAAGTGATGATGACAATGGCGCTTATCTGACTAAGGTTGATTTATTCTTTAGTAACAAACCAACTGGAAATGAACCTCTGATTGTTCAAATAAGGACAGTTGAACTTGGAACTCCAACATTGACAATTGTTGGAGAACCTAAAACTCTTATTCCAAGTGATATCACAACGTCAGCGACTGGAGAAGTTGCTACTACGGTTACTTTTGATTATCCAATCTTCCTCGCACCAGGAAGAGAATATGCAATAGTTCTTCTTGCACCAACCACTGATCAATATGAGGTTTGGATTGCTAAGATGGGAGAAAAGACTGCAAATACTGCATCTCTTCCAAACGCAGAATCTGTGATTTATTCCAAGCAATTTGCAATGGGAAGTCTGTTCAAGTCTCAAAATGGTTCTATTTGGACAGCAACACAAGAGCTAGATTTGAAATTCAAACTTTATAAGGCGAACTTTACAGCAACGAGCGGTATTGCTCACTTTGGCAATCCACCTCTTGATGAAAGTAATGGATATAAGCCAGTTCTTCAAGATAATGCCCTAACAGCCACTCCAAAGACAATGACTGTTGGCATTACAACAATTCTCTCTGGAGATCCTGCAATTGATGTTCTATCGGTTGGAAGAAGAATCGGTGGAAATAACAATATCAGTGGATATGGAAACATTGTTTCTGTAGGAAGTTCGGTATCTACATTAGGTATTACTGATGGTGGTACAAACTATACAAATCAGTCAGATGTTCCAACTACAACAGTTGTTGGAAGTGGTTCTGGATTGAGACTTGATTTTACAACAACATCAGGTGCTATTAGTGGAACTACAATTACAAACACAGGAAATGGATATGCAGTTGGTGATGTTGTTACTATTGATAATTCTGATGGTAGTTTTACTGGAAGAGATTCTAGACTTACAATCACTGCAATCGGCGGCGTTGATACATTGTATCTCACTAATGTTCAAGGTGAAAAAGGTTCTGGTAAGTCATTCCAGGTAGGAGCTGGATTGAGTATTTACGACACAGATTCCAGCATTATTGGTTTGGCATTAACGACTATTACTGATAGAACTTCTGAGGGAACAGGTGTAAATTCTGGAAACTACTTGCATGTTGAACACTTTAATCATGGAATGTATGCCAACAATAACCAATTAGTCCTTAGTGGTGTTGAATCTGACGTTGCGCCAACAACACTTTCTGCCGAATTGCTTTCGACAGAAACAACAACTATTGAAGTTGCAGATTCTAGCAACTTCACTACATTCGAAGGACTGGCAGTAAGTGCCACGAATAAGGGTTATGTTAAGATTGGAGATGAAATCATTGAGTACACTGCAGCGGCTTCAAATCAATTAACCATTAATGCTAGAGGATTTGGTGACACAATATCTCAAACACATGCAGTTAACTCTAGAGTCATGAAGTATGAGTTTGGTGGAGTATCTCTCAGAAGAATTAATGGAGTGACTTACGACATTTCTGACACTGGAATTGAAGCAAATCGTTATTATATTGAAATTGATAGGAGTGCCACTTATGGACTTGATAGAAGTGTAGATACTTCTACTGGACCTCAATTGTCGTTTACTGGATTAATTGGTGGTGGGGACAATATAGTTGCTTCTGAAAATATTGTGTTCAATGAAGTCACACCAAGATTTGATGTTAGTGCTCCTGGAAAACTTACATCAGTAACTGCAGTAGTTAGAACTACTACAGGAACTAGTATTGATGGTAGTGAAGTGTCCTTCCAACGCCTTAATACTGTCGATACAGTATTATTAAATGAGTCCAATTCTCTGGATTCTACACGAATTGTTTGCTCTAGAGTCAATGAACTAAATCAAACAGTATTTAATAATGTCGCTGGGAGAAGATCTTTCACTGCAGCATTAACTCTTAATACTGAAGATGAGAATCTCTCACCAATCATTTATTTGGATGATTCTACAGTTGAGTTTACAAGCAACAATGTCAACAGTCCAGTGAGTGATTATGCAACTAATGCTGCAGTCAAGTCATTCTTAGGTGATCCTCACTCTGCAACATATGTTTCAAATGTTGTAAATCTGGCACAACCTGCATCTTCTCTCAAGGTTCTTTTGACAGCATATAGACATCAATCTGCAGACATTAGAGTTCTTTACAGTTTAGTAAGAGAAGATTCATCCGCTGTTGAGCAGGAGTTTGAATTATTCCCAGGATATGATAACCTCACATCAACTGGTGATGGTGGATTCAATGTCGTAAATTCTGCAAATAACAGTGGAAGATCTGATGTAAGAGTTCCAGACAGTGAAGACAATCAATTCTTAGAGTATGAGTTTAGTGCCGAAAATCTTGGCAACTTTACTGGATATAGAATTAAGATTGTCATGGCAGGAACGAATCAAGCATATCCTCCAAGAATCAAAGATCTCAGAACAATTGCACTGAAATGAGTAAATTGATTAAAGTGAAAGATCATCCTCATCTCTACAGGGATGAGGAGACTGGGGCAATTGTAAATTGTGATACAATTGCCTATAATAATTATGTCAAAAGAGTTGAGAGAAAAAACTTGGAAAGGCAAGAACTTGATGATATGAAACGTGATATTGAAGAGATTAAATCTCTACTGAAAGAGTTTTTGAATAAATAGCGAATTCAATGGGAGTGAATCAAATATAAATATCTAAAGGAATACGTGCTCATCTGAATAATGGCAATATTTGTATCAAATATAGTAATAGAGCAGGGATTTGA
>Ga0181591_10004042_pt1 | contig 12810 bp, 18 predicted proteins | sample 071ome_33_FD_133757 | JGI IMG/M metagenome (GOLD analysis project Ga0181591, IMG submission 133757) | Coastal salt marsh microbial communities from the Groves Creek Marsh, Skidaway Island, Georgia - 071412AT metaG (megahit assembly) | ecosystem: Environmental > Aquatic > Marine > Intertidal...
ACTCTCAATACCTTCAAAATATCCCGGCATAGATTCACCTGTACATGGCGTCTTGGCATCGGCTGAGTATATCTCGCACTGTCGATGAACCTCACTGTTGTAGTATCGACCGCTAGTCTCGATATGCACCTTCAGCCTACCGCCGCTCATGTCATCCCACGACTTCATCATATGCATCAACTGGTTAGGGTAAAGCATAGGCTCGCCACCAGTGATTGATATCCACTCGATGCCATGTTGTTCGCACGTCTCAAACGCCTTTCGAATGACGTTATCGACAGTGCGCATCTGGTTGACATTCGCCTTCCACGACCTCTCAGTGTCGCAGAAGTTGCACCTGAGCGGGCATCCTGCCACACGGATGAAATAGTATGGAATGCCTAAGTTGCGCCCCTCCCCCTGGATGCTGACGAACTCTTCAAGAATAGGTATGCTAGAGGAATCAAGCGCCATGCTACTAACTACTGTTTTTACGGCGTATTTCTTAATGGCTACAACGCATACCAGCCGTCTCCGAACTCAACATCATGGACATCCCTGAAAAACTTCTCGTACATAGGAGCCACGTTCTGTAGAGAGAACCGCTCGCCATGCTTTCTACATTCACGGTAATCGATCGAGCCGTTCAAAAGTTTCTCAGCAGCAACACAAAAGTCACGCAAAGTGCGGCACCTGTATCCAGTCACACCATGGATATTATTCTCTGTGAACGCACCCCAATCAGAGGTGATTGTAGGCGTCCCACACAACAGAGACTCGACTTGCACACCACCGAATGGCTCCACATACCATGTTGGCGCGAAAGTGCCGAGAGCGCGGGACATCAGCCTGTTGCGTTCCTGCGGTAATACAGGGCCACAGTATTCAACGCAACTTTCCCACTGTTCTCGATACCCCTCGACAAAACTGTTATCGAGATGCCCTGCAACCTTGAGCTTAACACCAAGCCTCTTGCATACCTCCAGAGCTATACTGACCCCTTTGCCTGCGTAGACACGGCCAATGTAGAGGAGGTAATCCTCTTTCTCGTAGCATGGCTTGAACTCATCTAGATCAAAGTAGTTTGGTATGACCACATCATACCAATTAGGTTCGCAATTCCTGACCTTATCGGCGCCCCACATAGCATGTAAGAGAGCGTAAGACTCGAAGACCTTATAAGGAGCGAAGTGACCGTCAGGGTATCCAATCCCCGGCTCTACTACTATGACTCCTTCAACGTCGTCACACACCCTTCTGGCGCCGCATCCGAAGAACGGCAAAAGGAAGTCTCCCTGCCGCTTTCGTTGATTGATCTCATCGACAGCCCTTCTATTGAACTCACGGTAAGCCGCGTCATCGAGGCTCCACCCGAAAAACGTACTGGTCTGCTTCTCGACTGATCTATACACAGACCTCCAGGTCTCATCCGAGACGACTGCTACGTCTTCATCGCAAGGGGGATCGCCCCCCTCTGCTCCGTAGTGGATCACGTAGTGCCCGCGATCCTTCATCATCTTGCAGAACTTCCACACCTTCTGCGTATACGCGCAGTGCGAGAAGTCGCGAGTCGTTTTAGTGTGGGGAAGTCCTAGGCAGTGAAACCTAAACTTCATCGCCGCCACTCGGCCGAGTTAGCACCATGCTCGCTTACTTTGACACGAGTCAGCACCACCCTATCTCGGTAAGACGGCTTCGCATGTAGCCAGTCTTGGACGTAAGACGCGATATAGCTGGCGAACTTCTCACAACCTACGCCCGACATGATTGTGAGCTTTGCTAGGCCACGATTTTCAAGATGCTTGAACGTCAACAACTGGGGGTCATCTCTATCGACAACCATGCGGTGGTCAAACTCACGCTTCAACCACTCCTTCACCTCATGGAAGTCGCCAAAGTCGACTACCCAATTACGTTCGTCAAGCCTTTCCGACTCAAACTCTAGGTGGACCGACAAGGCGTAGCCGTGAAGATACTGGCAGTGGCTATGCGTCGCACGCCACTGCCGAAAGCAGCAAGACAGCCCTACCTCGTGCCCAAACGTCTTGGTGCTGACGTATTTCACAGCTTAGTCGCGATAAAGAACCTTCGTCCCGCGAAGTGAATCATAAGTATCGACCTTCCAGCCGTTTGACTCCGCAAAATCATCTGTCGGCTGTGCCAGCAAAGGGAAGTGGCTGGTATCATCGACGATAATTATCGATCTCTCATTAGCCAGCGGCAGCACAAGGCTAAGATCGTGCAGCAGTCCAGGGACTTCATGGTCGCCATCGACATGAATGATGTCAGCCATGAATCCTTCAGGAACTTGTAGGCTGTCAACCTTGTTCGTATCAACCTTGCTGATGATACATGAACCTTTGGTTGCCGACCCTATGCTGGCAGTCGCAATATCATTACTCGTCTCGTAGAACTCTCCGTCGAACCCTACAAAGTCTGGGTCGCACCCACTGCCGAGAATCATCGACAACGCGCTGTAGCCGAACCTGACGCCGATCTCAGCGATGCCACGGGGCTGCATCTTCTTACCGATGTCGTAGTATAGGCCATAGTAAAATGGATGATGCAGCCAGTCCTGCCACCTATCCTTCGGCTGGACAAATGGTGCCAGCACCGTCTTAGATATGACTCCTACAGTCTCAAACTTATGCATTACTTACCCTGGAAAATGCGTAACAATTGATATCCTCGCGTCCAATCACCTGCTCCATACTTGATTGAGACACCAGCTTGAAGCCGTGCAGTGCCATCATACTTACTATCGAATCGTTGGTGAAGTACCACCAATGCTCTTCGGGCCTGAAGTGCTTCGATCTACTAGCATGATAGCAGTCAACAAATATCGGCACCGACATGAATGCCCACTTCGACACCTTAGAAAGTAGCGGTCGATAATCTCTGATGTGCTCTAAACTATCCCAGCATGTAATTGCTGACACCGACGAGCACTCGTAGGGATCAGTCCAAAGGTCTTGGTCTTTAAGCCATGAAATCGACTTACTGCCTACATCATAGCCTGATGTATTCAATCTGCCACGACGATTGATGAATGTTCCACAGCCGATGCCAATATCAACTACAGCACCTCTGTAGTGCATGTCTACAAACTGTGAACGAAAGTTATTCAGGCTAGCCTCGACTGCACTGCCTTCATACCCGACATATTTCTGAAAGTAGTCTTCTCCATAATCCTCCTCTTGTGTAATTGGATACCAACCAACTTTCAGTCTGTCGTCCCAATGTATCTCAGGACTGAAGCTTGATACGTCACTATGGACGATCTTGAATAGCTCGTTCTCGCTACTTTTGGTCCAGTATCTCATCGAGCCTTCCTATTACTTTATCGTCAGACCAACTGTGGATGTTCTCTGATTCCCTGTAAAGCGGTAGTGAGTTGTGAGCGCCCCTCCCAACATCAACAAGGGCTGGCCTCTTCATACCGTCCGCAATAGCCCACACTGAGCTGTTGCAACCAATAAACACCTTACTCGACGCTACGTGCGTCGCTATGTCCAGCACAGTGTCCGCCTCAACAATTCTATCGGAAGGGAAGTATGGCTGCAACTTGCCCCAATCCTCCTTCCTTTCATATATCAGGTAGTCTCTCCCTTCAAGAATCTTGCGCCAACTCTTGAACGATCTCTCGCCTCGGATGTTGGGTATCTGGCAGACAATAGCAGGCAGACCACTTTTCTCAGGAGCGGTCAGCCAAGGCTCTTCAACATCATGGTTCGGCACCACACCTTCGAATGTCGGCCACAAGTTATACGCTTCAACATGCTTTTGGACTATGTGTGTCGCGCCAGGATCTCCATGTCCGCCATAGCTGGCGCGCAAAAAACAGTAGTTTGAATCTACAGGGGCGGATCTCTGTATGTCGCAACTATCGATGTAGTTTTGATACTCTATGAAAGGCTGTAGCTGAGAAGCACCTCTCTCGCCCCACTGGTGGTTGTAGAAGTCATTGTCGAGGATCGTGAACTTGCCGCCGCCCGCCTTTTTGACTACATAGAGGCTGAATATAGCATCGCCGACCTTACCGTGGTGTACGAAGTGATCTGCGTTCACGGCTAAAGGTCTAACTCCAGGTTAGTGGCGTCAACATCATCGGTAATCCCGAGCGCCCATCGGAGAGATGCTAGCACCATACCATCCCTCTCTTGCTTCAAAGACAAGGACTTAACTTGCACCTCCATAGTCTCCAAGCGATCCTGCTTTATGTCAGGCGCCATGCCAGCCTTAGCTAGACCTATATTTGAAGACAGTTGCTGGATCTGCTGAACTCTCTTCAACATCGCGACTTTGACTTGCGTCGCCTTGCCCACCACCTCAGACTTACTACGCATGGACTACCTTACCCTTTTACTATGAGCCTCAATTAAACTCTGCCAATAACCAGCAATCATCTGCTGCGTCATCGGCTCTCCGTCAGGCATCACCGCCACTGGCAGCATGCCTCTCCACTTTTCGTAAAATACGTGATGGGCTTCGCGATGAACCTCCTCGTCCGTCGTGCCCATGACCTCGGCCCACTTCTCAGTGGTTGAAGTGCGACCGCCTTTATGTATGCAGTCGATGTCGAGACAGTAGTTGCTGAAACCTGCATAGTGCGAAGTGATGCATATGTCGATATCATACATATGGTGCGGCGGAAAGTCCTCGTGATGGAACCTACCCTGCATCGCAGTCTTAATCATCGCCCTCGACACGATCAGAGAGAAGCCGTCGAGCACCATAACACGCTCCTTCTCAAACCTAATCGCTCTTGCAGAGGATGGCTCATGCATCCCCTCGACCGTCACGCACCCCCACCTCTGTAGCTGATGCATATGGTAAGGCTGCTGGTAGATGCCCGGCAACCCTAGGCCCTGCGCACCAAACATCCCTCCAACGCCCCATGATGAGTCGCTCGAACCTAGCAGCCTGCCGAGCTTCACATCCCAGCCATACTCAAGCATCTCTACGTCATTATGAGAGTAGAATATGAAGTCGGCATCAGTGTTCTCAAGACCCTGCTGGAACGTCGGGTATACTCCCACGTTCTGATCGTTTCGAATGCACCGAACGTGGCCAGCGTCCTCCCAGCGCCGATAGAAATCAGTGCTTTCCAGGGGCACCTCAGACCCGTTGTCTATGAAGAGTATATCAATCTTATCCTTAGCTAAGTCGATCCATGATTGCACATTCTCTTCAGTCGCATCATGCTGATTTAAGATAGGTATGACAATCTGAAACTTTTTCATGCGAACTCCTTAAACTGCTCAATTATCTGCAACGCCCTAGCCCGTGTCGAATGATGCCTCGTTATCAATAGGTCAGCATTTCGCCGTAACCTGCTCCATAGCGACTCATCACGGCACAAGTTCGCAAGCCTAACCTTGACCATCGCCGCATTTTGCATGAACACGCCATGCTTCAGGTGCATAGGCGGATTCTCCATGTGCAGTGCAGTCATATCCGTCCCAAACAAGACGGCTCCATAACCCATCGTCTCCCAAAACCTGAGAGTATCACAGCCTGCACCCCATGTGCTGATACCGACCTTCGTCGACCGCATTATTCGTCGGTATTCATCCCCAGCAATCGGCTGGCCATCTGCATCGACATGGACCTCACACCGGAGACCTTCCTCCTCACAGACTTTGACTACTTCATTCGCCACTTCTAGTCGTGTCTCACTACTGCCAGAAAACGCCATGAAAGCGACATCGATGTGCCTACTCCCATAAGGAGCAGAAGGATGGTCGAAATGAAAATCATACACACCGAAAGGGTGGCACCGGATATTATTAGGGGCATAAGCTAGAGACCTAGGGAAGCGCGACTCTCGCTTGAAGTACACACGCACCCTAGACGGCTCAACTAGTAAGTCGCCACCATCATGCCCGTCGACAAATACTGTCTTGCGCATCATGTAGTTCTCGCCGACACACCTTCCTGAATATCCGTGGTGGAAATCAGCATCGCCATCTGAAGCGACAATGCACATGTCGGCATCTTGAGCATGCTCCCACGCCTCTTCATCGCTTATAGTTTGTAAGTCTTCAAGCTTAGCGCCGTGATGGACGATCTTGTTCGTGCAATAGAACTCTACTATACCAGCTTTGCTGAGAAGATGAAACCCCTCGGCTACTTGGTTGGTGGAGTAGCCAAAGCCCTTGGGGGCGAAGTAGACAACCTTCATGTTACTAACCCCCTTCTAGACTGGCACGTTCATCACGTTCAGACTATCAATCCAGCGAAGTAGCCCCTCTTTTATCAAACCCTTCTCCTTACAGAAGTCGATCACCTGCTGATGCGTCGGGTGCTTAACTTGCGGATTAGCCTCAATCCATGCCAAATACCGACTGTTCGCCACCTCCTGATCGACAGTGTCCGTCACCATGTTTCGGTGGAAGGCGATCTTGCACTCGCGAAAGTTAGCGTGCGTGACTAGGTTCGGATTACCATACCTAGTCCTGCTAGCGATGTGGCTATAGGGTGCCCAATCAGTGCCAAACGCCTTGTAGCCCATCATCAAGATGCGCCAGTGCATGTCGTTATCTTCAAAGAAAGCGGGATCGTAGTCCTCGCTGAACATGCCAATCCTGTCGATCGTCTCAGGCGTAATCATGTAGCATGAGAAATCAGGATGCTCATGATTGTTCCACCGCTGCCGGACATCTTTCAAGTCGTTCGGATTTTTAGTGTGGTTAGTCGCAGTCACCATCACCGTCTCAGGCACTTCCTTACGAAGTCTATCGTAGGCTTCGCACATACCGTTAGCAGTGCTAGGTCCAAACGCTATGTCGTTATTGCAGATCAGAATCTTAGTCGCGCCCCACTGTAGAGCATTATTTATGAGCTGATTCCAACCAACTCCAACACCCGCATTACGTCCGTTGAACAACTTCTCGAAGTGGTGAACGTCAGGGTTCTTGTTCGACCAGCCTTGGAGTTCGCGGACAGTCTCCGCATCAGATCCGTTGTCGATGTAAACGAACTTAACTTCCTTGCAGTCACTACTGAAGGTGTCTAGGCATCTTTTAGTGTACTCTATGCAGTTGACACCGAGCGTGCCTACAAACAACTTCTCATCCTTTTTAGTTTGAGAAGCTCTTGCCGAAACTATCGCCTTGCCTCGTCTAATCATGTTCTACCTCAGTATGACCACAGTGTCAGAGATTGGTTCTCTCCGCTCGAAAGTTGCTTAGCTATCGCGTCTCGCGACGAAGACAAGGCGCTCCCAAGACCTACGGCGAAGTTGTTGTCTGCATTGAATCCTAGGGAGGCTGCCGACTTTGATGTCCAGTCTAACGTGAAGATGTCCTCGTCGAACTGTCTTTCAAAGTAAGACGGACCGTCGTCCCCAACCTCTGCGAATAGTGCATCTCCGGCAGTCTGAGCGGACCTTTCGAACAACACCGGACAACCGAAGGCATAGTTCCGACCATACTGCATACGGCCAATCACGACCGTGGGACGGCGACCCTTATACTTGTTGCAGCGCACCACCATGTGCGGATACCAACAGTGCAGCGGCTTGAATGGATGGACGCCGCAGTAGTAGCGGTCCTTACCCATGAATAAGTGGTTGCACGACTTGACACCACTAAGCGGATTCTCCTCGGTGTTCTCCTGCACCCATACGCTGGTGCGCCATGACTTGTCGCCACTGGTGATGACCACCACGTACTCGACAAGCGCATCAAGCAGCATTTGCCGATGCTCTAAGAACTTCTCAGCCGACTCCGCTCCGTACGTTTCGATGGACTGTCGGTGCTGTTCCTCGCCGTAGTCAACCACCCGCTGCCTGTCATATCCTGAGTAGACAAGATCGAAGCTAACACGACAGCAGTTGCCAGCGCCATGACAAGTGTCAATTCTAGTGTAAAGAGTAGGACTGACAATAATATGTTCAGGGGCACGGTAATCAGCTTCATAAATGGTCTTAGTGCCATCATAAACCTCGACTCGTGTGTCCTGCTTGACATGGACAGCTAAGTATTGGAAAAGCTTTTCAATCGAACCCTGTAGCTGTGTCAATTGAGCTTCTCCCCATTGACCCAGGAGAATGAGCAGTCGTTACATACGTAGATGTTGTGAGGGTAGGTGCCGTGAGCGGCTACGTTGATGGACTCGCACTCTGGGCAAGAACCCGAAGATGCGCACATCTGAACAGGGAGGATGTCATTCTTTATCTCCCCAAGCTGCTTAAGCATGCACTGCGCAATCAGCTCAAGAGCGTCCGCAATCCTATCGTGCGACGTAGGCGTGTCGTCCATGTTATTCATGGGAACCTGATATCAGTTCCAGGTGCGCTTTCTTGACATGCGCCATCAGCAATGCTTTGGCTTGTTCATCGTTGCACTGCACGCCGCCAACCGATTTAGGTAAACGGCACAGCATGTTCTTGAATGGGGAGATATCGATCGTCTCCACGAATGCTTCACGCTTTACCAAATACCGCATCGCTATGGCATGAGCAGGACTTAGTGAGTGTTCCTCGTTCATCACTACGTAGCTGACATGCGACTGCCGAAAGATGTCACCCAGCTTCGCCTCAAGCCTATCCAGGTCGTTGTAGCTACCGTAATCTCTCGACCATACAAAGGAGTTCTTCCGCTCCACCGAGTCCATAAAGCTGATGGCAACACTAGATGAGTCAGTGTAGATGCTGCATATGCAGTAGTTGACTTCCTCTCCCATGAGTATCAGCTTATGCTTGAGCCTAGTTACAAACCTGCTAGTGTTGTCTTTCAGCCACGTATAATCAGTCTGCCTGTAGCCGATGTCCGAAGCGATCTGAGCCCATGTCTTGTTCTTTATCTTCAGTATGTAGCATCGTAGCCAGATGCGATCGTTCGACCAGTCTGGTAGCGCCTGCAACACACTCTCTATTAAAGAGTCCTGGCGTGAGTCCTCAATCCTTCGGATAACTTCGTCGGAAAGGACGCGCTGGTCTTCCAGCACTTCCTCCAGTCCATCCATACTTTGGTTAACAGACTTGAGGTAGGTCTTATCTTGCTCCTCATCGACAACCTGCCTCATACCTGTCACCTTCTTCAACAGGTAGTCTGCCTCACCCCTGATTCGGAGTGAGAAGTACGACAGGATACGTCCGTCGTTAGGCTGATCCGGCAGCTTAAATGCGCCAATCAACTCGAAGATACGAGGGATGAGTCCATACTCAACGTCCTCGACATCTTCGTGCGGCAGCCAGTAAAACATCTGGCGATACTGGCGCATCCTACCACGGATGATTGCCTGTATCTTGCCGTGCTGGATGAACAACCATCCAGAGTCTTGCTCCCCAGCTTGAAAGCTGTGGAGCAGATCAAACAGCTCTCTATCGGGTGGCTGAGTCACCCACGCGGTTGCGACTCCCGATCGGCACTTCGACCGACCTCGCGCCACGTTTTATCCTGAGGAGGGCGACCGCGCCCACGAGAAGGGTCCGCATGACCGCCCGTGTCCATGTCCCTCCTGTTGACTCCGATGGTCTTGAAAGGCTCTTTGTCGACAATGCCACGGCCCTTAGCCACATTGTTCGCCATGCTACTGCTGCTATCACTCATCTTTCTTCTCCACGATGTAGGTCATGAAACGAAGTTCGTTCTCTTGCATCAGAGAGCCGATCGTGGACATGAATTCATCGTCGCCGACAAACCCATCCGCCTTTGGCTCGCTGATGTTAGAGTCTTGATATACATCGATCAAGGAGTTGGCGAACGACCTGAGGCGCAGCACCAAGTGGTCGATGTCTTCAACTTGAGGCTTCATCTACACTCCTCATCTCGTCATAGAAGCGCTCGAAAGCATGGCAGACTGCACCCATGAATGCATCCTTCGATTCCAGCCACCGAGAGTCAGTGATAGTAGCAGTGGCGTAGCCATTCATCCTGTGCCCCGCTACCTTGGCCGACTCGGCATCGGCATAGACAAGATGCAAGACTATCTTGGCATCGACATCAGCCATCAAATCTGCGGGATTACCTGCACCGAGCCGTTCTCCGTGAAGACGACATGCACGTTGCAACGCCGATAGGCGCCGATCTCCTCAGCGATCGTAGGGTTGAGAACAATAGTGACACGGTCACCGTCCTTCATGATGTTGATGGACTTGTTCATCGACGAGAACTCGACAGGCACTTCGACCTTCTCTTGCGGAGCGGCCTTAGTCTTAACCTGCACTGCTGCTGCTTGCTTCTTTTCCTCGGGCATCTGTTTTCCTTATGTCGCTCCAGTCGTCATACCTACGTATCACGATACCGGAGTCGATTACATCTTTTACTTGGTCTGTGTGAGATACTACCAAAACTTGGGCGAATGAGCGGGACAAAAACGACAGTACCTTCACGACTTCCTCGCGATTGACTTCGTCTAACGCCCCAAACACTTCGTCCATGAACAGGCTCTGTATGGACACACCATGCATAGCACTGATCGCCTTCGAGAGAGCCAGTCTCAACGCTAGGTTGATTAGCGTTCTCTCTCCACCACTATAACTTTCGAACGCACGAACGCCAGCGCCATCGTAGATCAGAATATCCAGCGATTCGCGCTCTTCACCCGACTTCGTCTGCTTCTGAGTCTTGAGCTCTATCACAAACCTAGTCTGCATCTGTTGCAGCATCTCGTTTGCGAACTGCTCGATCGAGCCAAGGGCGTTCTCGATAATCAGTGCCTGTATGCCGTCCTTACCGAAGGCTTCCGTCAACGCAGTCGACACTGCTAGCTCGCTAGCCACCTGCTCTCGGTCCTTGCAGTGGACAGCCAGTTGCTCGTTGATTTGCACATACGACGCCAACTCGAACTCGGCGTTCATGCTTTGTTCCTTAGCATCAGCTATCTGCTCCGACAGGGCATCCTGCGCTTCGGCAACACGGATCGACAAGTCGGATATCTTGCCGACGAACTTGTGGCTGAGCTTGGCATAATCATCCATCTGGCTAGTGGAGACGCGCTCAAGCTCTTTCGTCAAAGACTCCTTGTCGGCGAGCATCTTGTCGATGTCGTCCTGCTGCTCGTTGACTAAGTCCTCATAAAGCTGGACGTTGTTCCACGCATTCTCGCATGTCTTGATCTTGAAAGCATACTGCTCGTGATCTGATATCCTCCTAGTGCAAGCAGCGACCTCAGCATCGCACATGTCGATGTTTCTTTCCAGGTCTGCTATGAAGTCGTTCAAAGACTCGACAGTATCCTTCAGTTCCTGCTTGACATGCTCGCACTTCTCTTGCTGGATCTCCTGTCCGCAAGTAGGGCACTCGTCTCCGTCAACCTGCATCGCACGTAACTGTTGACTACATGCCGCTACGTCCGCCTTAGCCGCGATGCACTTAGCAGTGAACACCCTGAGATTATCGCTCATATTTGCGCGGGTAACCTTCAGGTCTTCGATGTCGCCCTCCGGTTTCAATGTGCTCTTCTTGAGAAGCTCATACGTTTGTGTAGCCTGCTGTGTCTTCTCCTGCCTCTCAAACAGCAGCTTGCGCTTCGACTTGAGACCCTTCTCGATCTCCTGTATGGCTAGCTGTATCGTAGCTATCTGATTCTCGTCGCTGCCAGCCATCGCCGAAAAGTAGTGGCTGTGGCTCCTAGCATCATTGGCAGCGGAGTCTAGCTCTTTGAAGGACTGCTTGCGCACATCCTTGAGCTGCATCAAATTAGCCAGCTTGCTAGAAGTCGATAGCGACTGTTCAACTAATTGGTCTTTGTTGAGACAGTTATCAAGACGTTGCTGCGTCGCCTGTATAGCGCCCTCGACATTGGCAGCCTTCTCCTTACTGCTGCGGAGACCGCTCTTCGCAAGGTCGCTACAGCGTTCAAGCTGGCGCATCCTGAACACCTTGGACAAGATGCCCTTGCGATCAGATGGATTAGCCTCGGCAAACCCAAACTGGTCTCCCTGCTTGAAAAAGTAGATGAGGTCGAACAGGTCGGCGTCTACCCCAATCCTGTCAGATATGACACCATTGACTACACGGACCTTGTCTCCAGCCGACTTGCCGTCGATCGATAGCTTGGCCTTGCTAACTCCAGTGCGACTCCTGCTGCGAACAACACGAAGCACAGAGCCGCCAACTTCGAATGTTAGGTCGACTGAGCAAGAGTCGCAGCCCTCCCTTACGACCCCCTGCTTCGACTTCCCCCTAGTCTGGTCGAACAGAGCGAATCGGATCGACTCCATGAATGCGGACTTGCCTGCACCATTGCTGCGCCTTCGATCCGACACGTACTCGCCGATGATACTCGCAAGGCCAACATCAGATAGGTCGATGTCGGCCTCGCCGAATATCATGAAGTTGCTTATCCGCAAGCGTCGCAGCAGCATATGCTACTTTACGCCAGGACAAGCAGTTTCATACCGGCCACACGTAGGGCATATCGTCTGGCTCCACCCAGCCATGCCTACCATAGTAGACAGGATCCTTTCGTAGCAGGTTGCTACGGTGGCTAGCATGCAAGTCATCGTCTCCTAACCATGGCGGCATGTCGATGTCGTCGGGGAGATCGTAGAACTTCATGTTGTTCTTGTAGCCACGATCGATCCACTCCTGGATGCAGATGTTGTGATAGAGCCTCAACGCACCCAGGTGGCCTAGCCACATCGTACGCGCTGGATGGTTTGCCCAGCCAACCCTAGCGTTGGGGTCCGCAGCCAGCTTGAGCGTGCTGTTGACTAGCTGCATGGCTTCAACACGCTGCTTACCTAGGCGCCTGTAGTCGAGCGCCTTTACTGAGGCGATGAAATTAGGGTATGGAAGAAAGGTGTTCACGCATGCACCGTACACGGGCACACGGATATTTGCAAGTGCTACCTTTCTTTTCCGTAGTCCCGCATTTTAG
>Ga0181591_10004049_pt1 | contig 12802 bp, 12 predicted proteins | sample 071ome_33_FD_133757 | JGI IMG/M metagenome (GOLD analysis project Ga0181591, IMG submission 133757) | Coastal salt marsh microbial communities from the Groves Creek Marsh, Skidaway Island, Georgia - 071412AT metaG (megahit assembly) | ecosystem: Environmental > Aquatic > Marine > Intertidal...
AACATCAGCTTGGCTAAAATAAGCGCGTCATAAATACCCCAATGACCATGACAATGGTGATAACAATTCGGGTGCGTGTGATTTGCTCACCTAACAAAATCACGCTTAAGAACATAGCAAAAATGACAGAGGTTTCCCGTAACGAGGATACCAACGCCACCGGCGCGTGCAGACAGGCCCAAAGCACCAGCACATAAGCCAGATATGATGCTGTTCCGCCCACCAGAAACATTTTTTTGCCATCAAACACCACACGCTTTAAGGATTGGCGATGAAAAATACCGCTATAAATTAGCATCAGCAGAACATTCAGTGTGGTCATACTGCTATAAAACATCAGCGCACTGCCCGTACTTCGCGCCCCAAGGGCATCTACCATGGAATAGCTGGCAATAAAAAGACCAGTGACACAAGCTAAGATCAGCCCCTTGGGGCCATCCTTGTCAAAACGGAATTGCATAGCACCGATATAAATCATCGAGAGAGAAATGGTTAAGATGCCCAAAACCTGACCGGGGTTAAGACTATCTTGACCAATCACCAGTGTGGCGACGGACAGCAACAGTGGAGATAACCCCCTTGCAATAGGGTAGATATGGGAAAGTTGACCAAACCGATAGGCATTCATTAAAAAAATCTGATAACCCACATGAAGCACTGCGCTTGCCAGCAGATAAGGAAGGGCTTCGCGCCCCGGCAGACCCAGATACAACATCCCAAAAATAGCCATCGGCATATGGCCTGCGGTCATAGCAATCATGGCCAGAACCTTATCGGCATTGCTTCGCACCAGAAAATTCCACCACGCATGAAGCATGGCCGCGGATAGCACGGCGACAAAGATCAGATTATCCAAGCTGTTTTCCCAGAATGTTGTTAAAGGAACTCATCATAACCCGTATGAGCGCAATGAAAGATCCTAGATGTTAAAGCCACTGGCAATGTTCCGCAAAGCCTATTTTCTCATAAGGCATTTATGATAAGGCATTTGCGCGGCTTTATCATAAGGGATAGGGTGATGGTATATCTCAGAAACCAACTTGCCAATTTCGCATTTTGGCATAACTTAAGTTACATTATGAGGATTAAGGGACAGGAGTGAAACAGATGTCACCAATAAATTATGCTATTTTTCCATTTTATCGCTACTTTGATTTCAATGGGCGCAGCAGCAGAAGCGAGTTTTGGTGGTTTACGCTCTTATGCTTTTTGGTTGGCCTTTTGTTTTTTATCATTTCTATCAATACGATGCCAAGTTTTGAAGAAATGATGGATCCCTTTTATGACGACAGTTGGGGTTTAATGGATTATGTTTCCGCGCTTTGGTCATTAGCCATTTTTATTCCTTCCTTATCGGTGTCGGTTCGCCGGCTTCATGATCTCAACCGCACAGGCTGGTGGTTAATGGCATTCATTGGCGGCTATTTTATCTCCACCGTGTTGATTATTGGTGGGGTTGTCGCAATCGCGGCATCTCTTGCTTTTGCCATAGCCGGAGATGTCAATGTTGCCCCTTCGTCTTTTGGCAGCTCCTATGTCATGATTACACTTGGAATTGGGGGATTGCTAGGGGTTTTTGTTTGGTCAATTGTCTGGTATGCCATGCCAAGTGTTGACCAAGATAACCGTTTTGGCCCACCTGCCCCATAAGGGATGTGATGAGCATGGCAAAAACCGCACTCATCACCGGATCAGGCCAAAATATCGGCAAAAGCACGGCCTTAGCTTTGGCTAGGGCAGGATTTGATATTATCCTTAATGGCTCGCGCCAGCGTGAACCGCTTGAAGACTTGCAAAATCAGATAACCGCCATGGGGCAAGAGGCATATATCGCCATGGCGGATATCGGTGATGCAAAGGCGGTCACGGCCATGATTGATCAGATCATGGCCCATAAGGGCGGTGTGGATGTGCTGGTCAATAACGCCGCTATTCGCCCACAAGCGGGGTTTCTGGATATGCCGGATGCGGATTGGGAGCGCGTGATGGATGTTAATTATCGCGCCGCTTTGACGCTTTGTCGGGCGTTTCTGCCGGGGATGGTAGCGAAAGACTGGGGCAGGATTATCAATTTTTCTGGCATGAACAGCCAACGGGGATATCCGGGGTCATCCGCGGTCGCGGTATCAAAACACGCGGTTTGGGGGCTAACAAAGGCACTCGCCATGGAATTTGGCGCAAACGGCATCACCAGCAATATTATTTCACCGGGGATTTTTCCGCCTGACAATTTGTCTGAAAGGGATCAACCCACACAAGACCGGTTTGCCGCACTGGCAGAGGCTAATCCAACAAAAGCTCTTGGTCAGCCTGATCACATTGCTGAGATGATCGTTTATCTGGTCTCTGATACCGGCGGCTATGTGAATGGCCAGATGCTTCAGATCAATGGCGGGGCGGTAAATCAGTTCTAATAAGGCTGAGGTCGCGGCCGCGCTATCCAGCCAGAGACCACGCTAACCACCCAGCAAATCAAATAAAACCCTAATGCCGTGCCTGTGGTAACGGCATAAAAGTTCAACCGCTCTGCCATCACCATATCGTTCAAAAATGGATAAGGAAAGCCAGCTGATATGGTGCCGATGGGCTCACTGTTCAGGGGCTGAACCAACAGCTCAATCCACAACACATAAACCGAACAAAGCAGGATAGTCGCTATCGCGCCACGCCAAAATGCGGCAAAGGCACGATAAAACCAGATCGCATCAATGACCAAAATCGCTGGACCTAACAGATGTAAATAATATTCCTGATGCCAAATCGGGGTTTTGTCGCCATTAACCAAAGCAGGGTCAATAAAGTAGAGCCGCCAATACAAAAAGACGACCAGAATATTTAATATCGCCACCATCGCCATAAGGGCAGGGCGTTGATCCGGCAAGCCTTGCCTGCGGCTTCGCCAATTTAGAAAATGCATGACCATGGCAAGGCTAAGCCCCCAATGGGTCAGAAAACGGAACTGCATACCAAAGGCATCAGGGTTGGCGTCTAAGAATTGATAAATCCAATAACCAAAGGCAAGCGAAAAACCAAATAGCGATAACCAAGTTTTCATCATGATATCATTCTCTTTTAATAAGCTTATGATGCCCGAGCCGCTTTCTTGCGTTCATGTGGGCATAGCAAGCGTTTGCGAAGCCGCAGATGCTTTGGCGTGACTTCAAGCAATTCATCATCGTTAATATAAGCCATCATATCTTCAAGGGACATGAGCCGTGGCGGAACCAGGCGTACCGCCTCATCACTGCCAGAGGCGCGGACATTGGTAAGCTGTTTGCCTTTAAGCACATTGATTTCCAGATCGTTTTCACGGTTATGTTCACCAACAATCATGCCTTGATAAACCGCCACTTGAGGGCCAACAAACATATCGCCGCGATCCTGAAGGTTAAACAGCGCATAAGCAACCGTGTCCCCAGAATCGGTGGAAATCAACGATCCGTTGCGGCGACCATCAATATGCCCCTTAAATGGGCTATAAGAATGAAATATGCGGTTCAGCACACCTGTTCCGCGGGTTTGGGAAAGAAACTGGCTTTGATACCCGATCAAGCCGCGCGAAGGCACATGGTAAATCAATCGGGTTTTCCCAGCCCCTGCGGAACGCATATCCTGCATATCCCCTTTGCGGCGGTTGAGGTGATCGACGACAACGCCTGAAAACTCATCATCCACATCAATGGTGACTTCTTCGATAGGCTCAAGCCGATTGCCCTGTTCATCATTCTGATACAGCACCCTTGGGCGTGATACTGTTAACTCAAAACCTTCACGCCGCATGGTTTCAATCAAAACCCCTAATTGCAATTCCCCGCGTCCACCAATTTCAAACGCATCCTTGCCGCCGCTTTCACTAAAAGTAATCGCAACATTGGTTTCAGCTTCAGCCAGAAGCCGCTGCCGAATAGCAGTGGAAGTCACCTTTTTCCCATCGCGGCCCGCCAGAGGGGAGTCATTCACGGTGATAGTGACCGACATGGTTGGGGGATCAATTGGGGTCGAGGCAATGGGTTGGCTGACTTGAGGCGAGCAAATGGTATCTGCCACTGACGCGATGCTAAGTCCTGCGATACAGATAATATCACCAGCTTTCACAGTATTCACGGGCACTCTTGCTAAGCCTTCAAAGCGTAAAAGTTTGGTAAGTCTTCCGCTTTCTACCACCTTGCCATCCAGGTTAAGGGCGCGAACCGTATCATTTACCTTTGCCGCCCCTTGCATCACGCGCCCCACCAAGCAGCGTCCAAGATAAGGGTCGGAATCCAAAAGGGTGGCAAGCATGGCAAAAGGAGCGTCAATCGGTTCTGATGGTGCAGGCACATGATCTAAAATAATGTTCAGCAGGGGATCAAGATTCAAGCGATCATGGGCAAGATCAGTAACGCACCAGCCATCTCGACCTGAGGCGTATAAAATGGGGAAGTCTAACTGTTTATCATCAGCGTCTAAGGCTACGAATAGATCAAACACCTCATTAACGACATCTTCGGGGCGCGCATCACTGCGATCAATTTTATTGATAATGACAATGGGGCGAAGGCCTTGTTTTAAGGCCTTGCCAAGAACGAACTTGGTCTGCGGCATTGGGCCTTCGGCGGCATCGGTCAACAGAATAACCCCATCTGCCATCCCCAGCACGCGTTCCACCTCACCGCCAAAATCCGCATGGCCAGGCGTATCAATAATATTGATGCGTGTGTTTTTCCAGATCACAGAGGTTGGTTTTGCCAGAATGGTAATGCCGCGTTCTTTTTCTAAATCCCCGGTATCCATCAGACGTTCGTCAATTTGCTGGTTATCGCGAAAAATTCCGCTTTGTTTCATGATCGTATCAATTAGCGTAGTTTTGCCGTGGTCAACGTGGGCAATAATAGCGATATTCCGCAATTCTTCAGACATTTTGGTATCCTGACAATCCGTTCCGCAATCCCATGATCGGGATTGTGCCCCATAGCTACTGTGAAAAGGCAAGAAAGCAAAGAAGATTTTGCGGGTTAATCAAAAAACGCACAGATTTTTGGGGTTGCTGGGAAATCTTGAAACGATAAGCCTCTTTCTGTCATTTGTGATTTGTGTCATGGTCATACAAATTTAAATCCTTTGAGGAAATAATGTCTTTACTCACAGCGCAAGATTGGTCGTTTCCAGTTCCTATTCGTTATGGCCCTCATCGCATCAGAGAAATTGCTGAGATTTGCCAGCAGCAAAACATGTCTAGTCCACTAATCGTGACGGATCAGGGTAGTGCTAATTTACCATTTGTTGATGCTATGCAAAAAGACCTCACGGCGGCAGGAATGTCCCCGGGATTATTTTCAGAGATTTCTCCTAATCCGCGTGACAAAGACATTTTTGCTGGAAGAGAGGCGTTCCGTAACGGTGGTCATGATGGCGTCATTGCTCTTGGTGGAGGCAGTGGAATGGACGGGGGAAAAGCGATCTCTCTTTTGGCTTATAATGACTCTGATATTTGGGCTTTTGAATATGAAAAGACCCCTTTAGAAAAAAAAGATTATGTGGCATTTCCCCCTTTGATTTGTGTTCCTACGACAGCTGGTACTGGTGCTGAAACTGAAAGCACGGCCATGGTAACAGACACCGAAAAAGTCATGAAATGGTGTGTATGGCATCCTGTGCAGAAACCAGCATCGGTTATTCTTGATCCAGTGCTGACGGTTGGATTGCCAAAGAATCTAACTGCATGGACAGGTGTTGATGCGTTAGTTCACGCAATAGAAGCTTATGTGGTTGAGAGTTTTCACCCACTTTGTGATGGGGCCGCGCTAGAAGCTTTGCGATTGATCTATCCACATTTGCCCATTGTCGTTGACCAGCCAGATGATTTAGAAGCGCGCGGGGCATTGTTGGTGGGGTCATGCTTAGCAGGGGTATCCTTTATCAAGGGGCTTGGTCTTGTTCATGCTGTCTCGCATATGGTTGGGGCAGAAAATGACACCCATCACGGTTTGACTAATGCGGTGCTTCTGCCCTCGGTGCTGCGCTATAACGCTTCTGCTATCAGCAAAAAAATCCCTGCCATGGCACAAGCTTGTGGGCTAGATGATCACAGTTTTGAAGGATTTTATCAGGCCATATGTAATATTCTTGATCAACTTGATATTCCGCGCAACCTTAAGGATCTAAAAGTACCAGATAGTGGATTTGATCGTCTGGCACAAAAAGCTATTCAGGATAGTGCTGCCTCGACTAACCCTCGATCAGCCACGACCGAAGACATTGTGTCAATTATTCGTGAAGCATTTGATTACGGGCGCTGATAAATCATCATGGGAACAGGAAATGACAGGCCAAGGCATCGGCGACATCAATCCGGCAAAGGAAAAGGCCGCTCAGTAACGCCGTCTTTATCACATTTACCGCCTTTGCAGGTGACCATTGACCGGCTTGGGGCGCGTGGTGATGGGCTTGCGGTGATTATCGATGAAGCATCTGAAGTCAACGATCAGACTGACGCCAGAGACCAACGGCTTTTTGTGCCAAATGCTCTGCCTGGTGAGAGGATGATAGTTCAGCCGCGCCGCCAGTGGCCGCATGGCATCGAAGCCAAAATTATTGAGATACAATCCCCATCCCCGCACCGCAAAGCCCCTGACTGTGAAGTGTCTTCAACCTGTGGCGGGTGTCAATTTCAACATATAGAAATGGGCTATTATCAGGATTGGAAAGAACAGCAAGTTGCTGATTTTCTGGAAATGGCTGGAATTATCCCTCAGAAATGGTTGCCCCCCTTTCGGGCAATGCCGCAAAGCCGGCGACGGGCAAGATTAGCTTGGCAAACCCGAAAGCAAAAGCTTGCGATAGGTTTTCGTGGGCGTCAAAGTCATGATATTAGCCCATTAACGGGATGCGTTATTTTGCATCCTCAAATCATGCAAGGTTATCATCTCATCCGAGATGAGCTATTGCCATTGCTAGCATCACATCATGGTAAAGACAAAACGGGTGAGGTTGAGATCAATCTCTGTGATAATGGGCTTGATGTAGTGCTTCGTCTTGATGCGCCATTAAGTCGGGCGGAAATGACAAAGTTGATTGCCGCCACAGGTTCGGTTGGGAATCCCTTGATTGCTAGGCTGTCCCTTGTCTTAAATAACGGTGAACCTGAACTGGTGTTTCAACACGATACCCCTGTTATGGCATGGCCGATGCCTGATGGGGCTAGCCGCGATCATTTAACCTTTGCGCCGCCAGCAGGTGGCTTTATGCAATCAGTGGCTGAGGCAGAAACCATCATGCGCCAAGATTGTTTTAATGCCCTCAAGGGTAGCAATAAGGTGGTTGATTTGTTTTCTGGTGCAGGATCACTTGGGTTAGCCCTTGCCTTTGCTTCACAGGCGCCAAAACAGATTGCGGCCTATGATATCAGCGCATCTGCGATTTCCGCACTTCAGGCCATGATCAGATCAGCGGCGCCGGATTTACCACTTCATCTAATAGCTAAGGCACGAAACCTGTTTTCTGATCCTTTATCATTATCCGAATTAAAGCCATTTGATGGGGCAATTATTGATCCTCCGCGCAGTGGGGCAGGGCGGCAAATGCCCTTGCTAGCGGCAAGTGGGATAAAGCGATTGGTTATGGTGTCCTGTGACATGAAAAGCTTTGCAAGGGATGCGGAAATGCTTATCAGTGCAGGGTATCAATGCCGTTGGGCGCGCCATATTGATCAATTTTTGTTAACGTCGCATTCAGAGCTTGTTGCCTATTTTGAAAAGTAAAAATCAAAGGCGATTATATTTGTTATCGTCATGAAAGGTCACGGTCATTGTGATATCTTGATGGTATCTTCACCCATATCATCCGTGGGGTTAAGCAAGCCTCGTTTTGTCATGGGCCAGAGAAAGGCCATAAAACTTAGTGTTATGACGGGGAACACAAAAACCTTGGTCATCATCCAATTATCATCACTAAGCCATCGCCATGCTAATTCGTTGGCCGCTGCCATGATCAGAAAAAACCAACCCCATCTTAGGCTTAATGATCGCCATGTGGATTCTGTGAGATGAAACTGGGTAGAAAAAAACCGTTTCATTACTGGTGTTTTTCCGGTGTGACCAAAAATTAAAATAACGCCAAAAAACAAATTGCTAACACTAGGCTGAACCTTGATGAATTGCGTTTCGTTTAGAATCATCGCCAAAAGCAAAAACACCAATGAAAACAGGATCGAAATAACAATAAACCCTGAAACGCGGTGTTCGCGATACCATGTGATGAAAAAAATGATAACGCCAGCGGTAACCGATAGCGTTGCCGCCAAATAAAGGCCCGACAGGTTAAAGCCCACAAAAAACAGAATGAGGGGAATTAACTCACCTAAAAATGAAAGCCATTTGATCGGATACGTTTTCATAACAATGGATGTGACCAACTTTGATGATGGCTAATACTTTTAGTGTTAAATCTAGGCGACCATATCTTAACCAGCGATGAATGAAAACCTGTTTTAATGATGATTATCTTTTCTTTAATTTGTCATCATAGTCATTAAGGCTAGGCATATTTAAGGGCAATTCGTCCGTAATCCCAATAAGACGTTTGGTATATGATGCTAGAATATCAGCTCTTTCATTATTACTGATGTAAGGGACATGAAAGCCATAAAATGGTGCCAGCACATCCATCCCAACATAACCAAGCGTGCCTTGTAAGATAGGTTTCAGCAAGATTTCTATGTCACCATGAATGCCATCATGGTCAAACATATCATCACGACCACCAAGCGTGCAGGTCAGCAACGCCTTTTTGCCTTTAAGCGGCCCATGATCAAAAAGTCGCTTGCCGCCATAAGTGACCCCAGAAATCAAAACCCGATCAAACCAGCCTTTGAGGATGGCAGGAACAGAAAACCAATATAAAGGAAAGTTTAGTATCAGCAGATCTGCCGCCAATAGTTTTTCAACTTCTGCCATAATATCAGGTGCAAGGGTCTGTGACGCCCAGCCTTTACGTTGTTCCAATGCATAGGTTAAATAATGGGGATTGTCGCGAGACGTAAAATCATCCGCAGAGGCAACAGGGTTCCACGACATCGCGTAAAGATCACTCATTGTAATCTGATGGCCTTGTTGGCTTAGCGTATTTGCTGCGGTTTCTGCCATCGCTGAACAAAAGGATGCTGGTTCATGATGTGCATGAATGATCAGAACATGCATAGTTTCCTCAATGGGTAAGTGTTTGTTCATCCCATGTTAGGATAAAAAGCATCCCTGAGGGAAATTTAAAAGCCAAAGGGGATTCGGTGATTATCAGAAACGGTCACAAGTTGCTGTGATCACCTTTACATTGTCAGTGAAAATATCAGCATAATAAAAATTCGGACTGATAAATTTAAACACTGAATCTTTGTCACCACCATAAAACTCATCAGCATTGAAATGCTGATAGATATTAATGAAGGAATCTTCAAAGTAGCCGTCACTGCCAAAAATAATTTTTTCTGGAGTGACCATAAACTTGAAATGATAAAGTTCAATTTTCTGCATATCATGGTTTTTGATATCTATATTTTCCATCATATTACAAAAATAGACATCTTCTTGTGCCCATAATGGGGATGAGGAAAAACTTAACAAAATCGCCATGACTATGGTTGTCATTCGAGAAAACAATAACAAATGCATAAAACTCACAAACCAATAAAATTACTTATTTATAATATAGTGAATAAAAATAGATGTGATGGCAAGCGTCTCAGCGCAATAACTTAAAAAGAATGATCTTCTGACTTGAATTCAAGAATGAAAATTATAATTATAATTCAGCTACATTGTAAAATTATTCAATAAAATTTAAGGACTTATTTATGAACCCGTTTCAGTATGCCATCCTTCCTTTTAAGCGCTACTTTGAATTTAGCGGGCGATCATCACGAAGTGAACTTTGGTGGTTTTTTCTGCTGACAACATTAAGCGGTTTTTTGCTTCAAATGATATCTGTTGCGACTTTTGATCCGTGGTCATATAGCAGTTACCGTTTTATTGATGTTATCATTTTGTTATGGACTCTATTTACATTCATACCTCAAATATCTGTACAGGTTCGCCGGCTTCACGACCTTAATCGGACTGGGCTGTGGTTACTGCTATTTTATGGTCTGTATCTGATCGGTGTAATGATTTCACTTTTCGGTGTATTTCTTGCTGGAATGGGTGAGTTTGGCGGCTTTGGATTAATGCTTGTCCTGTGTCTTGTGATTTTTATTGGCACTCCTATCTGGCAGATTGTTTGGTATTGTCTGTCACCGGTTGATCAAGATAACCGATTTGGCCCAAATCCATTGTTGATGCATGACTCAATTCCAGCAACGCCAGCACCCGTGGTTGCACCCACCCCACAAGCGCCTGTGTCATCTGCCCCTGCCTCATCGCAAGATACATCATCATCCTCAGTTAATGATCGGCTAGTAGGCCTGAATAAGTTGTTTGAAGACGGCCTGATCGATGAAAAAGAATTCAAAAACAAAAAGAAGAAATTGCTGGATGAATTGTAAAACACAGCACCACTGATACTGCTTTTACATCATCAGGAAAATCCATTACGGCCGGGGAAATCCCCGGCCAATTTACGTGCCTCAGGCATTTTCAGCCAGAGCCGAAGTTTCTTTCGCCTTAAACTATGATCCTCGTAATCTTCAAAAGCGGTGCGTGAATGCAAAACCGCATAGTTGTTGGCAAATTGGATATCGCCTTTTTCCATCATCATATCAACGCGCATATCCGGCCGCATCGTAATGTCATCAAACACATCCAACGCTTCGATTTCAATGCGTGATAGCGGAATTCCCATTTGCTCATACCCCAATTCAATATACTGGCGCAGATAGCGGCAACTTAACTTGTCTTCATGAAAGCTGAAAATAGGGGACATTTTATCTGTGCCAAGATGCGCATAACAAAAGGGGCGATAATATAAGCTAAGCAAATGCGGATGTTCCTCTATGATCCTGTTATAAATCATGGCAGCGCTGACCAGACTGCTCATACCGCCATGCTTTGCTTTTCTGATGCACAGCAAGCCCACAACATCTGATGGATCAGTATGATAAGGCAGATAAAGGTTGGTTTCATAAACGCGCGTGTCTTTTTTGGTGATATCACCTACATTCATCACTAACCCTAAAAGATCGCCTTTGGGGTTTTGTTTTACGGGTTCTCCCATATAAAGCCCGATTGCAAAATACACTTGTTGGATTTGCTCATCACTGTAGTCATCAAGAGGCAGGCCGCGCAGTAACGCAAAACCGCGCCCTTGTTCCAAATCATTGGTGATCGCATCTAGGGTCTTTGCTAGAGGTCCAATAGAAATATCATCAAGCGTGATTTGCGGAAAGGCCAGTTGGGAACGCTCAAACTTAGCTAACATCTGCGCAAGCCCGTCGCGTTCTGCGTCTGTTATGGTGTAAATCCAGCTTGGGTCATTGGCGATATCCGATCCCTTCCAAACAGAGGGCCCAATGATTTTACTGGTTTTCATCATACTCATGACTGCAAACTCCTGACGATATGAGAATGCGTAAAGTAAGACTCAATGCGATGCAGATCAAGAAATTACCCTCATATCTCTGGCGTAAATTCTAGCATTAAAGCCAAATGCGTTGAAGCGGTAAAATGGCCAGACAGCAAAGGGGAATGCTTAAGTCGTTTCAACAAAATCATAAGGTGAAAGCAATTTCTATGCGTTGACAAGAGAGCAAATTAATCTTATTCGCAACATGTTAAGCGCATATTTTTAGGGTGATTATTTTTAGTGTCTGTATGCTAACCCTAAATTGATCAATTGGCTCAAGAATATGACACAAATCAAATTTCAAGATGTATATAGGGATGCTGTGCAATCGTTGTTTGGCACAAACCCCTCAGCACAAGAAATGATTGACGCTTATCCAACTGCGCATTTGACCGGCACTGCCTCAATGCAAACAGGCGGCGGAACCTTTTTTGATATCTTTGCCAAAAAAGGCCGTAAAGAGTGGGAAGAAGTTGAAAAACTCTTGACTCATTTTAAGCATTTAGGGGTCAGACAATCTGCTCTCATACGCGGGGATTTTCTCTTTGGATATGAACCGCAACCCTATGATGTCATTAAGGCTATGGTGTTAGAGTTTGCTGGCTTGGGGATTAATATTCTGCAAAACTTTCATGGCATGAATGATGCGCGATGCCTGATAGGGGTAGCAAAAGCGGTGAATGAGGCGCAATCAGCAGGGTATGATATTCTTGCGCAAGGCACCATTTGCATTGAGGATAATCCAAATATCACCATTGAGGGATGCCTTAAGTTTGCCCATGAGTTGATCGCAATGGGGCATCAGGGGTTTTACCTTAAATCTGCTAGTGGGCGGCTGTGGCCAGAGTTTGTGTATGAATTGGCTTCGGCCTTATATCAGCATTTTCCAGATCAGGATGTGACCATTCATGCTCATTCTACCTATGGCGAGGCACCGGCCTGTTATATGGCGGCGGCGTTAGCCGCGGTAGAAAATGGCAAAGATATCACGATGGATGTTCAGCATCCTGCGCTTGCGGGGTCAACAGCTCAACCCAGCATGAACAAAATGGTAGGACTGATCAAAAATCATCCTGACCCAAGAATTAAATCCAGCGCACCTGATCTCAATATTCATGCCATTAAGGCGAGTATGTTTTCGCTTTATGGGTTACGGTTTCGCTATCGGGAATATGAATCTTCATATCACCCAAAATTGGTAGATGCGATGTATCTGGCGCGAACACCTGGCGGGGCATCTGCAACCTTAAAATCCGTGCCAGGTCTGGTTGAA
>Ga0181591_10004057_pt1 | contig 12786 bp, 10 predicted proteins | sample 071ome_33_FD_133757 | JGI IMG/M metagenome (GOLD analysis project Ga0181591, IMG submission 133757) | Coastal salt marsh microbial communities from the Groves Creek Marsh, Skidaway Island, Georgia - 071412AT metaG (megahit assembly) | ecosystem: Environmental > Aquatic > Marine > Intertidal...
ATGCCACCTGCTCCTCCAGAGATGCCACCTGCGCCTCCAGAGATGCCACCTGCTCCTCCAGAGATGCCACCTGCGCCTCCAGAGATGCCACCTGCGCCTCCAGAGATGCCACCTGCGCCTCCAGAACTCATGACTGCTGAAAACGATACTGAAGAAGCACCCGCTGAGGTCGTAGCTGACCCATTTGCTGCGCTCACACCTGCTACTGCAGACCCGTTAGCGTCGCTTGCTCCGCCAGTGGCAGATCCATTAGCATCACTTACTCCACCACCAGCCGACCCTCTTGCGGCACTGACACCTCCGCCTGTTGAGGTTGAAGAATCAGATGTCCCATCAGTAGACCCACTTTCACCAGTGGCTTCTGTTGGCGATGATTTTGTATCAGCTGGTGCTAAGATTAGAAGGTCATCTGAAATTGATGATGTTCCAGGAGATAAGTTAGAAGGCTCAATTCACGAAAACGAAACCTCTGTTCTAACTTCAGATGGAGAAATAGTAAAGCAAAATGTCTCCGGGGTTCTTAAGGTTAGAAACCCATCGGAATCAGACCGAATTTATGACATTGATGTGATGCTGAATAATACAACAAACACTGATCTTGCTGGCGACCATGTACAAGTGGATGAACTCGAGTCAAGGAAAGAATTCTCCACCAAATACAAAGTTAAAAACAGCAGAATGTTAGTCCTAAGAGAAAGATTGGACACCAATCCTGACCGTGACCAAGAGAGGTCTCTATCAGTCTCGAAGGGTAGCGAAGACGGAACAATTAGCATGGAATTGGAAGTAGAGAATGTTTCAGATGTCAATTTATCAGATGTTGTCGTTACAAGAGATATTCCATCACAATTAACCATCACACCCACAGGTGGAGCGTCGGTAGACGATGGTGAGCTTTCATGGGAGATAGGTGCCATGTCTCCTGGAGAAACCAAAACGATTTCTTTGACTGGTTCAGTTTTAATAGAAGGAATCAAACCTGTCAATGCAGGTGTGGCAAAGGCTTCATACAAAGCAGATGCAGCGCTTTCTTCACTCTCCTTCAGAGAATTGGATGCATTCTGTAGAGGATTTGCGTATATCAATTCTGTAGAGTCTGAAAGACCAGATAACTGGGAGTGTAAGACTATATTCGAGAACCGCTCATCATTTACTGTTGACCTGGTAAAACTACAAGTCAGAATGAAGGGTAGTGATGATTTACTCTTCGATATAGTAGATGTGTCAGATGACGTACTGCCAGATTCAAGATGGGAATCAGAAACTGTGACTGTAGAAAGTACTGGTAAGCCTGACTTCACATGGGACCTTGGATATACAGTTCTTCCAAAGGCTTCTCACACAACTGAAGGATCTCTAGAATTACAACCATCAACATTCGAGGTACTAGATTCAACCATAACTAAGAAATATTCAAAATCGGTCTTACCTTCTTACAGAAGACAAGAAATGACTGCAACTTTGACAATCAAGAATGAGGGTTCAGCAACAATCAATCTGATGCGCTTGACTGATGACATTCCCGGTTTGTTCGAAGTGCCTGCTGTTGAAGATATTTCAATAAAGGTAGACGGAAATGACCTGGTTTCAGAACAATTCAAGGCAGAAGTTTCAGAAGGTATTTCTATAGAAAAGGAAATGAAAAGCCCTGATGGCAATGGTAATACATTGACTATGACAATCGGTACTAGGGGGCCAATCGGATTAGCTCCAGGAAAGAAATTGACAATATCTTATCCACTTGTGGCTCCAGACCCTACTCCCGGAAACGAAATGGTAGCAGGACCAGCCAGATGTGAATTCAGTGCCGAAAGATTCGGTCCAGTTTGTACAAGGGATGTTGAAGAAGTTCCTATTCTGAAGGTAAAACACAACAGAAGGAATTTCTCAGCAGGTAAATCAGTAATGCCGATGGGCGGTAAGGGTAGATATGAAGTTCTAATTCTATTCGAGAACAATGGTGACAACGCTCTACAAGACGTGTGCATTAACGACCTTCTACCCTCTAATTTCGAATTGAAAGATTGGAGTGTTAGAGGTGCAGGAAGAGACAAAAGAAACGATGTTTCACTTGAATCAACCGCCGGAGATAATGGTGTCCTAAATGTCTGGACAATACCTGTCGTGGAAAAGGGCGAGAGGTTAGAGGTTTCATTCGAGATAAAGGGTGATGGTGAAGTCGACGCCGAAGTATTGAATCAATTCCATGGTGTAACCTTTGGTGATGAAATCGAAGATGAAATCGATAAGGATGAAGAAGTCTCCCAACAGGAGGAAGCGGTAGAAGATGAATCACTAGATTCAGAACAACCCGGTGATGGATACAAGTGGAGAGAGGACGTATTACTCAGAGTCATGGAGGCTCACGGAATTGATGCATCATTTAGAGATGACTTCGTAAGACACGCCGTCAAATTCGATGATGATGACAACATGTACCTGAAGAAATCCGAGATCGAAGCAGCCGCTGCTGCATGGGAAGGAACAGAATCTGCTGAAGAACCTTCAGAAGAAGAGATTCCAGATGAAACCCAAGAAGAGGTTACTGGAGAGGAAGAACCTACTGTCGAGGAAGTTGAAGTGCAACAAGAAGAAGTAGGCGAAACAACAGAAGAGACTACAGAATCTAAGAATTGTCCAATTTGTGGAAATAGTAATTCAATGGATGCTACAACTTGTGAATGCGGTTTCAGTTTCTGAAATTACAAAGGGAATTCCCACTTTGGCCACTGATGGTTTAATGAATCATCTGAAACAAGTATGATTACTACTCTTGGAAATGTTCGTAGCATATTTTCAAGGTCAGGAACTGAGGGGGGAATTACTCCAACCCTCAAATCAACTGCTAACCATGCATCTGGATATTGCTTTAGCCATGCATCAATTTCTGCCATTATTCCTTCTGGCGGTGTTCCTGGGCGAACGCTAGCAACATAACCCCACCCATTTGGTAGGGCTCTGTCGGAATCAGAAAATAAGAACATTCTTGGATTGTTTGGTAGTTTTTCAAGATATCTTAGCGCATTTGATTCTGTAACTACGCAAGGTGAACCTCTCATTGGCATTGGCTGTGAATGTTCCCAAGTCATAATTTCACCATGGCTAGCGAATGTGTCAATTGGTTTGAGTTCTTCTATTATTTGTCCATATTAGCAATAATGTTCAAACAGTAGTTTCTGTCACGAACAAACATGAGCAATCAGCAAGTTCCACCTCCTGCTCCACCCGGAGGGTCAATGCTGTTCATGCTACTCTTCATGGTATTGATGACATTCTTACTATTATCTGGAGATATTCGTAATACGTTAGGAGAAAAAGCGGACCCATTCCTTACAGGTTGGCTTCCTGAAGAAGATTTTTTCATTATTACAATATTCATACTGGGTTCAATCTCAATGGTTGTCAACACAGTATTGCGAAATTTCTTCATGGATCCAATTTCACAAGCCCACATTGCTCACAGACAGGGCCAAGTTCGTAGAATGATGAATGAGGCAAGGATGGGAAGAGACCCAATCCTGATGGAAAAAGCCCAAACTCTTCAACAACACATGATGCCAGAACAAATGAGTGTACAGATGGGTGCTATGAAGCCGATGATGTTTACAATGTTCTTCATTATTGCAATATTTGCCTGGATTGGCACGGCTGTAGAAAATTTCAGAGTTTCATATGTATCTTTACCTTGGGCCCCAGAATGGGATTTAATTGAGGGAAAGTTCCTGTTTTTCCCAGCATGGATTGCCGCTTACATTTGCATGTCTGCTCCTCTCGGTAGAGTAGTGGATAGGCACATCAAATTAGTTAGATACAAAACTCATCCAATTGTCGATGCAGGTGAAAAGTTGAAGGAACCACTACTTCATTTGGTAAGTACTCCAAAATCATCAGGCAAACAAGCGAATTCTCGTCGAAGAAGGTCTGAACAACGTAGAGCCGGTCCACGCAAAACCGAAAGCAAAGCTGTTGAATCAAAGCCAGTTGAAAAGTTGAAAGGTGAATGCCCTGAATGTGGTAGTGCAATGATTGAAAGGGATGGGCCTACAGTCAATTTGTGTAAAGTTTGCCGTCATGAATGGCGGTGAAAATTTGGTAAAAATCACAATTTCTGGTCATCCTGGTAGTGGCACTAGCACTTTGGTAAACGGTATATGTGATCATTTCAATTGGTCCTCCTTAAATGGGGGGCAAATTTTCAGGGATGAAGCAAAAAGAAGGGGGTTATCTCTTTCAGAATTTGGTGATTTGTGCGCTTCTGATTTTTCTGTAGACAAGTCATTAGATGATATCTTACAAGAAAAGATTCGAGACCCAAATGGTCCAGATGTGATGGAAAGTAGGCTAAGTGGCTGGTGGGCATACAAATTAGAAATTGATTGTGTTAGGCTATGGGTTGACGTTAAAGATGAGGTAAGAGCCCAGCGTGTTGTCGAAAGAGAGGGAATAACTCTTGAAAAAGCCATTTTTGAAAATAAGAAGCGAAGTCAAAAGGACCGTTCGAGATATATTGAATTGTACGGATTAATACCTGAAGATGAAGAGCCATATACTCACATTATCGATGCGTCACAAAAAAATATTAGTGAAGTATTACAAGAAACGATTAAAATTTTGGAGGCTTCAGATTGATAATTTTAGATGAGACAGCAACAACTTCCGAAAATTATGGCTGTGCTCCAGAAAATCGGACTATTGAGAAGTTACTTGAATCCGGATTTATCCTTTTGGATAAAGCACCAGGCCCCTCTTCACACCAGGTATCGGCGTGGGCAAGGGACCTACTGGGACTTGAGAAACTCGGGCATGGTGGAACATTAGATCCATTTGCGACTGGACTTCTACCCCTACTTGCGGGCAAATCAATGCGCCTAACCGGTAAAATACTAACTCACGATAAATCATATATTGCATTGTTCAAATTATCACAGGAAGTTGATTTGGATGAAATAAAATCAGCAATGAGCAATCTCAGAGGAACTGTCTACAATGTTCCCCCCGAAATTTCAGCTGTGCGAGTACAGGTGCGGACAAGAAAAATCTCAAAATTCAACATTCTGAGCTATCAAGGCAATCTCTTACTAACTGAAATTGAATGTGAAGCAGGAACATATGTTAGGACAATGGCAAGAGACCTTGGCTTATTACTGGGAATCAATATCGAACTAAAAGAATTAAGACGGCCCAAATCGGGAAGATTCAACCTTTCTCAATCGGTTACAATGCAACAGCTAGCAGACGCAATTTGGTTGTGGAAGAATAATAACGACCTGAGAGCAATACTTCGAATTGTTCATCCTTTGGAAATACTTCTCGAAGATATTCCCAAAGTAGTGGTAAAAGATGGTGCAGCGGCTGCATTATCACATGGGGCGCCACTTCTAAGACCCGGCGTAGTTAGCATTCCTGAAAATATGAACTCAGGCGAAGAAGTATTGTTAGTGACGTTAAAAGGTGAAGCAGTAGCCTTGGCAAACCTTTCTCAATCAAGCAAAGTGATTCCAACTATGAAAGAAGGTGAGGTGGCTAAACCAACCAGTGTCATAATGAAAGAGGACACATATCCTCGATCATGGAAGAAATAATTCAGGCTTCAACGTATTCTTCATAGATATATTCATCTGTTTCTATTCTAATTTTTAATTCACTCATGTGTTCCACACTCGACTTCGTCACTAATAGTGAAGAGCCCCCACAGCCCATTCGAAGTAATAATTTCTGAAACATACAACATATGAAGTTTCACTATGATTTTACGATTATCCGACAAACGATAATCACTTGATGTGTTTATTCAAGCTTCTTTATTTTAGCTGGTGCAAGTAATCCAAATAAACCAATAATAACGATAACTAATACAATCGATAAAGTGTATATTGAACCTGAACCTAAATCAAAACCTTCACTTCCAGATGATGTTTCTTGCTGTAATGCTTCTCCTATTCCAATCACAACGGTTCCGACATTATTAGTTTCATCAACCTCATCTATTGTAGTGCCTCTATCTACTTCTCCTTGTATAATCAGACTACTATCGTCTTCTGGTGCTTTCATTGAGCAGACTACTGAGCCCATTTGGCCAGGTTCTAAAACTTGGATAGTTCCACTGCCAAATGTTTGTTCATCTGCTGTACACCTCACTGAAACCATAGTGGCAGTAACTTGGCCAGAATTTCTGACAAATACTTTGACATCAAAAACATCACCGGCTCTTATTCCATCATCGATTCTAATTTCCTCAACAAATAGTTCTGATAGTGCCCTCACTTCCAAATCTAGAACTTTTTCAACACAGTTGGTAAGGTCACATGCTGTAACTAATACAGAAGTGAATCCTGGCACAGGTGCGTTAACTGTTATATTCCTAACTTGCATGTCTACTGTTGCCCATGACCTGTTCGTGTAAACTGTGAGATCGGATGGTAAGGTATCAATGTCGTACAAACTGAAAGGAATTTGATGGTTATAACCATGTTCAACAGGAATAGTGCCGATAAATTCTTCCAGAACGGGTAAATCATCGACATATGCAACATTAATTGTGGAGATTTCAACGTGTACATTTCCAGCATTGTCCGTAACAGTGGTTGTAATAGTTGAAGTTCCAGAAGCCTCTGGTATCAGGCGAATTCTAACTTGTCCTTCAGTTAGATCTACTTCGACTACGCCTGGATTAGAATTATCAAATTCAACTAGTAAATTCTCAACAGATGTTCTATCGTCTGAACATCTAGTTAGGAATGGTAGAATCATTCCTCCTCCATCTTCTTGTAAATCATGTGATCCGATCATTTGACAATGTGGATCTTCATCATATTCTATAGAATAAGCACCAATGATTTCAATCGTATTGATTGTCAAACTTACTGTGGATTCTGAACCGTCATTTTCCCAGCTGTACCATGATTTAATTTTCACTTCGATTTCTGTATCCGATGAACTTAGGACATCGCCAATAGATATTTGATAATCGAATGCGCCTATTTGTGTTCCGTTATTGTTGGCAACAGTTTGTCCATTAACAACGATAGTCCATCTTGTAGTTGTGGAATTCATTGCAGAAATATCTCCAGAGATTGCCCCAGTTACCTTGATGTGAGGGTCATTAATATCGATCCAAGCTTTGCTAAGGCACGTATCTGTTAATGTAAATCTAAATCTAGTATCTTCCTGAGTATTCGGTAAGGTGTCATCTAATATTGCAATCCAGTTACCCTCTTCGTCAAGATATTCGATATCTACTGTTCCGTTATCTGAATCGTCATAATCAACATGTATTCTTCCCCACGATTGTTCGGGAGGTAATTCAATCGTGTCTGTGGTCCAAACTCCAGATGATGCTTCCAAGCCACATGGGGCAATTGAAACTGAATCCAAACTTCCGCTGCTGATGTCGAAGTCCAACAAAGGCCACTGGTTGAACTGATTTACTGCTGTAGCGGTAACTCTCTCAGCACCGTACCATGGTGTTTTCATTTCAATTCTTAGTCCAACAGCATCTACTTGTAGTTGAGAATCATCGGTTCCTCCATTTGAAACATAATCAAGATTCATTTCCAAATTTGAAATTTCTGACCAAGATAAGTTTTCATAATCTAATAATTCCATGTTCCATCCATTATTCATGTAATACAAACCATTCTGAGTATTACTCCATGTCTTAACAAGGTCATGCAATCCGTTGTTTATTATTGAAAATCTAACCTTATCTTGAGTTAGTAGTTCGGGGACATTGAAATGGATAATTAGTTCAACTTTAGTTATGTCATTAGAGGAAACACTTCCAACATTGAAACCACCGACTGTTATGTCAGGTCCGCTTGAATATGTGTATGCGCCATCAGGGTAACCAATTGAAGCATTGGAATCTGTTGTTGTGCTCATTGACCAAAGAGTAATTTCATCTTTATGTTCAGGTAGGGCGATTCCTAAAGTCATTCGGTTATCAGCAACCATTCCAAAAGCATATTCTCCATCTTGTGGACTTGATTCTTGTGTAAATGCTAAGTGTTTCTTAAATTCCCAATCATCAGAATTCGACATAGTGCCTTGGGGAAACATGTCTTCTGCATTAGTAGAATGCACGCTTCTTGCCATCGTAATGGAGATAGGCGATACCATGATGGTAACTATGAGGAAAGGTAGAATACGCCTCATAATAACTCCTCAGTAACCACTTGACTTCAATAGCACGGTGTATTAAGTCAAATATGTCAACGGAATGTGATAAATATCTCCTCACGGTGGGCGGAACAACCGATGGCTGTGATGGTGTAGCGGTTAGCACGGTAGGTTGTGGTCCTGCCAGCCCGGGTTCGATTCCCGGTCACGGCCCCATTCCGATTTTCTTATTTTCATGGAAGAATCTGTATTTTTTTGTTATTATTTGCCGAAACTTCATAACTGCATCAGCGAACATGATAGTTGGATGGGATGCATATGGGTGAGCGAAAGCAGGTCGACTTAACAAGAAATTTCCTTGTGTCTTTAATGGAAGAGCAGTTAGAAATTCAACAGCATGTAGCGGTTGTGTTAACTAATATTCCAAAACTATCTGCTCAGGAGTCATTGCATCACCTGGCATCAAGAATTGTTGAAGAAGCAACAGCTGTGACACCTAGGGGCATGGCAGAGGATGTGTTGGCAAGAGCAGGTATTGATAATAGATTACCAGCAGAACCTGAAGTTAAATCAGGACATTTGAAGCATGTTGGAAAGAGAGCGAAGAAAGTCGCAAAAAATGAGCGCAAAGTCAAAATGCGTAGGGCAATAAAAAGGGCTCAATCTAGACCGGCTCTCGGTCATGAAAATATGCCAAGAAAAAGAGCAAGAAAAATTGCTCGTTGAATCCATACACAAAAAAAGAGTACCTCTTCGGGTGGTATTGTATGGCAACAGATATTGCGAATCCAACCGAAGAATCCAGCATGCTTCGTTCGATGGTACGTGACTTCGTCGAAGAATTTGTTGAACCACAGGCTTTAGAACACGACAAAGAAGAAAGGTTCAACATTGATCTGTTAAAATCAATGGGTGAAATGGGCCTACTTGGAATAACTGCAGGGGAAGATTTTGGAGGTGCTGGATTAGATGCTACTGCTGCAGTAATTGTTCATGAAGAACTTTCTGCAAGCGATCCAGGATTTGCATTAGCATACCTAGCTCATTCAATGCTTTTTGTAAACAATTTAGAATTTAATGGGAGTGATTCACAAAAAAATAGAATAATGCCCAAGGTTTGTTCAGGTGAGTGGATTGCTGCTATGGCAATGAGCGAACCTGACGCAGGTACAGACGTGCTTGGAATTTCAACCACCGCAGAACTGAATTCCGATGGGAGTTGGGTTTTGAATGGAAGGAAAATGTGGATCACAAATGGTTGTCTCGATGATCAAGGTACTCCTGCAGACATAGTCTGGGTTTATGCAAAAACTGGTGAAGACAACAGAGGACGTGCAGAAATTTCCACATTCTTGGTTGAAAATGGTATGCAAGGTTATTCTGTAGGTCAAAAGATTGTCGACAAGACAGGTATGCGCGCCTCTAATACAGCTGAATTAGTCTTCGAAGATTGTATCTTACCGCCAGAAAGCCTTGTTGGAGAGGTTGGAGAATCAATGGTTCACATGATGAGAAATCTTGAGATTGAAAGATTAACTCTTGCAGCAATGTCATTAGGTATTGCGAGAAGATCCCTCGACGAGATGAATAAATATGCTTCTGACAGGGAAGCTTTCGGTCAACCGATTAGAAAATTTGGCCAAATACAAAGATACATCGGTGAATCCTATGCAAAATATCGTGCTATGAGAGCTTACATCTATGATACTGCTAATAACATGGAATTAGGGAAATCAGGTCAAAGATTGGATAGTGATGGGGTCAAATTATTTGCTACAACAGCAGCAAAAGAAATCGCAGATTCAGCCATCCAAGTAATGGGTGGATTTGGATACGTTGCAGAATACACAGTCGAAAGACTTTGGAGAGATGCAAAATTATTGGAGATTGGCGGTGGCACTATTGAATCACATCAGAAGAACATCACTCGAGACCTGATTGGTTGGAGTGAATGATCAGGTTCTTTGCCAGTCTGTTCCATTCCACCATTCGACTGTGTTATCGCTCATCTGTCTCCATGTGTGGCCGGATTCATCGGTCCATTGTTGCACAACAGTTGCTTCCGCTATTACAGGAGCGACGTATGTTTGTGCTGGTTCAGGTGCAATTTGTGTCGCATCACCAGCATAATTTTGGAATGGATTTCCGCTAAATGAACTCATTTCCTGAGAATAATCTTTATGGGATTGTGCCCCAATGGAATCATCGTCTTTTGACCTAATGACAACTAAGAATCCAACAATCCCTACAATGATTAGAGCAATGCCTGCTATGATGTAGGTTAGCATTGACGAATCATCCTCCTCCTCTTTTTCTGCTTCAGCCAATGCCTGTGCATTGTCACCTATTCCATCACCATCGGAATCTAGGGTTTCTGTTGGGTCGTTCGGGAATGCGTCAGCATTATCTCCAACACCATCTTCATCGGTATCCATCGTTTCCGTGGAATCCATCGGGAATGCATCAGAATTGTCACCAACTCCATCTTGGTCTGAATCCACAGTTTCTGAAGCATCCATTGGGAAGGCATCTGCATTATCTCCTATGCCATCCATATCGCTATCAGCGCTTTCCATGGAGTTGTTTGGGAAAGCGTCTGAGTTGTCGCCTACACCGTCCATATCAGAATCCAAGGTTTCGTTGGCATCAGTAGGGAATGCGTCTGCGTTATCTCCGACTCCATCCATGTCCGAGTCAAGTGTTTCATTTGCGTCGCTGGGGAATGCGTCTGCATTATCCCCAACACCGTCCATGTCTGTGTCAAGTGTTTCATTTGCGTCGTCTGGGAATACGTCAGAATTGTCTCCAACACCGTCTGAATCACTGTCTTGTGTTTCGTTGGGGTCGGTTGGGAATGCATCTGCGTTATCCCCTACGCCATCAGAGTCACTGTCTGCAGTTTCACTTCCATCAAATGGGAATGCATCCGCATTGTTTCCAACACCATCGAAGTCACTGTCCAAGGTTTCAGTGGGGTCATTTGGGAATGCATCGGAATTATCTCCTACTCCATCCGAATCAGTATCTGTTGTTTCCAGAGGGTCAAATGGGAATTCATCAGCATTGTCGCCGACTCCGTCGTTGTCGGAATCAGCTGTCTCGTTCGGGTCGTTGGGGAACTCATCAGAATTGTCTCCAACGCCGTCAGAATCACTGTCTACAGTTTCGTTAGGGTCGTTAGGGAAGTCATCAGAATTGTCGCCTACGCCGTCGTTATCTGAGTCGGTAGTTTCGTTTGGGTCATTCGGAAACGCATCCTCACTATCGAATACACCATCATTATCAGAATCAACATCGACGATGGTTACTTCATTAGTTGTTTCAGTTCCTCCAAAATCAGACCCGTCCGACGGTGTTATTTCTGCCTTCCATTTTTGTCCTGGGCTTGTGGATGAAGCAGGAATGGTAGTGTCCCCGTCGTATGCAGTGGCTCTGTTACCGTCTATAAACCAGTGAACTAGTGTTCCACTCTCAGGGTCGTTATTTGGGTCCCCGTACTGATAAGTTAACGTCAGGTCAGAATTCGTAGGTGCTGTTGGTGACGGTGTCAGGTTGAGATCATAAGCAACAGGGGGGTCATTTGGCGGAGCAAATTCGTTTATTGTATGAGTTAGACTATCCCATGTGTCACCGGAGTTGGTGCCTGATGCGTCGCTTTGCAGGACCGCTACGTGAACTGTAGTTGCTCCGCTACCGGGTGCTGGGGCAACCCAATCAAAAGTCCAACCAAGGTTTTGTGTGCCGTCGTGAGTAGCACTATCTCCGGCACTGTTGATTTTTACATATGGTCCTGCGTTAGCAAGTTGTCCTTTGTCGACCATCACATTAAATCCGCCGTTGAATGATTGACCTCCATTGTTTAGGTTAATGCTGATACTGTATGATTGGCCGGGGTTATATTCTACAGGGAAGGTGTGTGTAGCTGTAATAGCATTTACAGAATAATGACAAGTACAACCTTGGTTGGCTTGGTTGTGGATGCCTGTCTGTTTCCCATCAATGGAAGGAATGGCGAAAATAAGCGAGGTGATGAAGAACAAAATTACCATCTTTACTCTAATCTGCATAGAGTCAAACCCAAGCATACCCGTTTTTCATTGTTTGTCTCTTTTGTCAGATGAAAAAGATAGTCCTGGTCGGAGTCGAACCGACGTCCCCGGGACCAAAACCCGAGATGATGGACCACTACACTACAGGACTGTGGTTGGCCGTGCGTGTATGATTTAGTTCAAGTTAGTTTCGCCTATTACCTTCTTGGCGGAATCGATGAATTCTTGCAAATCTAGGTCTTGTTCATCTTCATAAAATCGTGCCATTAAAGCCATGTCAAGTTTATCTAGGTACTTTACGAACTTAGCTTCTTCAGTAATATTATCCTCATACTCGACAAGATGTTTGAGCCATTGGGGTGCCAATCTTTTCATCGCTGAAATTTCGTCCTGATGTTTTGTCGATGTATCATCTTGAGGAGTTAAGTCACCAACAATAATCTCTGGTAGGTCATGTACTAAACACATCTCGATAACTTTGAGCTTGTCGATGTTGTCTGGGCACAAATGCATAGCTAAAATTGCCATTCCCCATGAATGTGCAGCGACGCTTTCTGGGTTTTTGACACCAGAGCGAACCCAGCCTTCTCTCATTACAGACTTCAGTTTCATCCAGTCC
>Ga0181591_10004060_pt1 | contig 12780 bp, 17 predicted proteins | sample 071ome_33_FD_133757 | JGI IMG/M metagenome (GOLD analysis project Ga0181591, IMG submission 133757) | Coastal salt marsh microbial communities from the Groves Creek Marsh, Skidaway Island, Georgia - 071412AT metaG (megahit assembly) | ecosystem: Environmental > Aquatic > Marine > Intertidal...
CAATGGGGGGTCCAAGATCACCTTCTTTTGGTCGATGGAGAGGCGCCGAGCAAATCACAGCGCCAGGCTTTCGCTGATTTTCTAGATTGGCTCCGCCCTGAGATCATGGACACGAAAGAGAATCAGATTTGGTGGAGATGGCAAGAGGGCGACCTGCTACTGACCGATCTATTCCGGATGGCGCACGGCGTGAACGCTGGATACAATGAGGGCGAACGAAACTTCTACGGCTACTGGTGCTACCCGTTCGGCAGCAAGCCCCAAGTAGAAGAAACCATCACTCCAGAGGAATTTGCGAGGATGGAGCAATGAGTCCAGTAAAAGTGAGGGGTTTTACGTCCGCCGTGTCATTCACCTTTTCAGAAACGATGGACAAACTTGACAAGGACGGGCAGCCGGCAGTCAAGTTTACGACGCTCAGTGGCGTCCACCCAGGTGTTGCCGCCCACGGCCAAGCGGAGATCACACCCAACTTTTCCGGCAGCAAACATGACAAAGTTATTTACGACGCTCTTCACAACATTTCGACAGATTTAGCAGAAATGTACGAGTCCCTGGATCTTGAGCCAATCAGTGACACCTTCACCGTGATGTCGTTCGACGGCCGAACTCAGACAGAAGGCCAATACAAGGTACACACGCCCCATCTTCAAAAAGATTCCTCCGGAAACTACATATCAGACGAGTGCCTTTTCATGAACCTTGGCCCTTCAGGCGCAAAGTTCTTCCCGATGGGCTATGCCGAAACACCAATTCCGCTCTTTATTCACGGCACGGTCATTACGCCGACACCAAAAGACGGCATCGGTCGAACCTATCTTTTATCCGACGGCCCTACTAAAATACTGGTTCAAGAACTAAGGAACAAATGATGCTGCGCGTCGAAGATAACGCCATCTCAGAAGAATTGTTTGATGAAGTTCGCCAGTCCGCGACCTTCTTCCCGGAGGAAATGACCGACCACGACAACATCGGTCAGTATCTAAACGGATACCACGAAGAACAATGCGACTGTTACGCCCCATACATGTTTTGGGACGGATGGGTAAATTCTCCTGCCAACACGCTGAAGAAACGGGTGATCCAGGAAATCTGGTCGCGGCCAGGCTTGCTTCCGTTCGACGAAAAAAACATTTGCGGCTTCGAGTACTGGACACGAACATTCTCGGAAGGCCAATACCTGGCACCCCATGTTGACGAAGACACGTTCCTCTACGCGAAGAGCCAAATGTTTCACGGTCCGTCAATCGGATGCGTCTGGTACGGGCCATCTGAATCAACCGGCGGCTTTTTGGAACTTCACGACAGCATCGTCGAGGAAGGGCACAACGCCCTGGAGCGCGACAACATCGATCCGCTACTCTCCCCAATTGATTTCCGTGAACGCATCGCGTACAAGCCCAATCGACTCGTGGTATTTGACGCTGGCCACCGGCTCCATGAAGCGACAAAAGTTTTATCAGGAAAACGAAACGTCATGGTGATCAATGTCTGGCACATCGATTCGCCCCCATCGGCAATCACGACAGGTGAGTTCTTCAGTGAATAATCCAGTAGAGCGTTTGCCCCTCATCGAACTAGGTGTCTGGGTGGGCAAAATGGACGATGTCGATCACGACCAAATCGCTTCCGACATCACCAACTACGCGATCCCAATTATCCCGGAGGGACCAGAACACGCAGCCATCTCCCGTGGTTTCGTGCAGTTCGAAGACCTCATCATGCCAATCACGCCCGAAGTAACAAAACTTGAAACCAACTGCATCGACTTCCTGCGTCAACTCACCGGCAGGGAGTACAAGGTCGACGATCTCTGGGCAGTCAATCTTCATTACAACCAGAGCGTGATCGCCCACTCGCACTACGCAAATTCCCACACCTATCCAGAGGAATACTTCAGCGTCACCTATTACCCCCAAGTCCCAGATGGATCAGCAGAACTGATCTTTGACTACAACCACTGCAACATGATCAGTGGATCCCGTTCAATCAAGCCGGAGGTCGGCACCTTCGTGGTGTTCCCCTCCTACTTGGATCACAAGACCTCCCGGAACCGGTCGACAGAGCCAAGAATTGTGGTCGGAATAAACTTCGCTCCAGTCGAACCGTGCGAACTGCCCAATACTGACAGGCGAATTTACGCGGAGCGGCCCGTCATCGAAAACCCCACGCCAGCCGATGCCACCTCTTAGAGATCCAAGATCGACTGATCAGATTCAAGTCACCCGCGGGTTTATATCCGGCGACGAACTTGACTTTTGGTCTGAGCATCTTGCAAACTCAGCCTTTTGGACACCGGTGATCTACGGGGTGATTGAAGGTCAGCCCGATCACTACACGGTTGATGATGAGTACCTGGAGGAACATCACCTCAAATTCAAATATCGAAAACTTGCTAAACGCATGTGTAAAGCGATCGAATTTTCGCATGGAGACGATTTCCTGACATCCGCCTACGTCTCTTTCAGAAGGTTCGTCCCTGGAACGAACATTGGAACCCATGACGATCACCTGGTCGGGGGCAAGTTGGATTTTTCCACCAGGGGAAAAAGCGAAAACGACCCAACCCAGAACGATCCACTCGCCTCGGCGTACATTGACGTTTCGTCAATCCTTTATTACAACGATGATTACACGGGCGGCGAGATGTTCTTTCCGCATCTTGGCATGGAAATTAGGCCAGAGCCAGGAATGCTTATAACCTTCCCGAGTACACGAGGCTACGAGCACGGCGTGAAAGATGTTCTGTCTGGTGAACGGTGGATCTCCGCCATGCACTGGACTCGGACAAAAACCATGGCCGTGGCGGTTCGCGGCAACCTCGTGCCAGACAACTGGCATACCAGGTACCTGGACTCGGCCAAAGTCACCATCCCACTGCCCTAAGCGCATTCATCCTCGTGCTAACATTCGACCCATGAGTGAAAACGTGGAGAATCCGGCCAGCGAACTTCCCGCAGCCGAAACAGGCCAAGTAGAGGAACTCGCCACGGGACAACATTCCCAAGTGGTCCTCATGGAGGACGAAGGCGAGATGTTTGAGGTTCGTTGGGACGGCGAGACCCTTCGCCTGCTCCGCCCCATGGGTGTCAGTGCCGACTTGAATTCCATCGCCTACGAGATCCTCGGTCACCTAGAGGTGGATCTTCCGATGCCGCTTGAGTTTCCGACGTTCGAACGCCACGCTCGGATTGTGATTCACTCATATAAGTACCCCCCTGAAGACGAGTGACCACACCGATCATCCTCGACGATTGGGTTATAGCAAAAACAGAAGACGAACGGGAGAGACGTCGGAAGATTTTTGCCGACCTACAGAAGCACGGTCAGCCGATCTGGTTTCAGCATTTCAAGTACGATAACTATTTTTATCTTTCGTTACTTCATTATGAAGACATGCTGCATGTCAGCAGAAACCCGAACAGGTACATCAACGCCACCGGCTTTCTGATCAACGACAACGAGTCGTTTTTGCCATTCAATGGCTCCCTTCTCACCATGGACGGCGCAAAACACCGCGATTACAGGGCCATCGTGAGCAACGCCTTCAGGCGGGCCGAAGTAGAAAACATGCGCGAGGATATCAGGACGGGAATTCGCGCAATCTTCGAGAAACTAATCTTAGAGCATCCTGATCGCACAGCGGATGTTTACGCCAAACTTGCGCTACAAATTCCCGTCTTCGTAAACTGTCAAATGCTTGGAGTCCCACTCGAAGACGCGCCGAAAATTGATGTCTTTACAAAAAGAATCGTATTGGGAGACGACGAAGAACACGGAAACGGAAATCCAATTTCTTGGTACAAGGCATGCGTCAAACTCCGACAATACGGAGCAAAACTCGCCGACGCGAGACGCCAAGACCCAAAAGATGACTTGATTACATCTTTGATCTCCGCCGAGATCAACGGGGAACCCATGTCCGACGAAGAGTTCGGTCACTATTTCATCCTGATGCTTGTAGCAGGACTGGAAACAACAACTCATTCCCTGATCCATCTCCTGCGCCACTTGACCGACAACCCCGAAGAAAAATCGGCCGTACTCAGCAGCCCACAGAAGTACGCAATACCGGCAATTGAAGAATCTCTGCGCCTAGAACCCCCCGTGATGTATACGCGACGCACAGCAACGGAAGATGATGAAATAGGAGGGGTTTCAGTTAGGGCAGGCGACCGAATCGTGATCTGGCACACCGCGACAAACCGGGACGAGTCAGTTTTTCCGGAGCCAAACAAATTCGACCTAGAGCGAGTCACAACCCAACACCACACAAGTTTCGGCGGGCCAGGCCCGCACCACTGTGTAGGTGCAACACTCGCCCGTGTCGAGGCGGAAGAGTTCATTTACGCTCTTGCCGAATACACCCCCGACATGGTAGTATCGGCCGAGCAGCCCGTTTACGGGCGCTCCCTCTGGGGAAACGGCGTAAATCGATGCTACGCGAAATGGTGATTAGTACATGAAAATTATTGGAATCAACGATTCCAGTCATGACGCTGCGGTTACAGTTGTAGAAAACGGCAAAATTGTATTCGCCGCACACGGAGAACGTTACAACAAACAAAAAAACACATTTCGGCTACCCGTAGAACTACTCAACTATGTTGTAGAAAACGGACCGCCGGACGTCGTCGCCTACTTCGAGTCCAGAACCAAGAAGCGAATCCGAAGGCTGCTGCGCGGCGGTGTGAACGGCGACTACAGCAACCTGTACAGGAACGTGCTTGGTCGCTACCGCTACTTCAACGAAATCCAAGTGCCGCATCACTACAGCCACGCCTGCGCCGGATACTTCACGTCAACTTTTCATAACGCAACCATCGTCGTCGTGGACGCAATCGGAGAGTTCGACACCGCAACCGTATGGGAAGCAGACGGCAACTACATTCGGAAAAAGGGGGCACTGAAGTACCCGACCAGTTTCGGTCTTTTCTACAGCGCCTTCACCCACCTAGTGGGACTCAAGCCGAATGAAGAGGAATACATCCTTATGGGGATGGCCGCCTACGGCGACTACACCAGGTACATCGACAAAATCAACAATTACTTCCCGTCGTGGAACAAACAGTTGTACAACTTTCACCAAGGAATAGTCGACTGGGACGAGCCCATCATCAGCCAGCAAGACAAATGCGACATTGCGGCCGCCGTCCAAAAAGTTTACGAAGCCCGACTGATCCAGATGATGCGACGAGTTCGGGCATCTAGCGTCTCAAAAAACCTCGTGTTCATGGGTGGGTGCGCGCTCAACTGTTCAGCCAACACCAAACTGCTGGACATTTGGAACGAGGTGTGGATCATGCCGAACCCTGGTGATGCCGGCTCCAGCATGGGGGCTGCTCTCGCGGTCCACAACCAGCATGTGCGCTGGACCGGACCGTATCTAGGCCACGAAATTTCTGGTTCTTACCCCATCAACGCAATCACCTCTGCTCTTCGTGACGAAGGAATGGTGGGTGTAGCCGCTCTCCGAGCAGAGTTCGGGCCGCGAGCCCTCGGGAATCGAAGCATCCTGGCGGATCCGCGAAGCCGAGAAATGCGAGACAGGGTAAACGCAATCAAGGGTCGCGAGCAGTTCCGACCGTTCGCGCCGGTGATCCTTGAGGAACATGCCGCGGAGTGGTTCGACATTGACCGACCGGTTCCGTATATGCAGTTCGCGGTCAAGTGCCGTAAGCCAGACTTGATCCCGGCAGTGGTCCATGCTGATGGGACTAGCAGGATCCAGACCGTGAATCGCTACCAGCATGCCGGTCTTACCGCTGTTCTTGAACGATGGCACGAAATGTCTGGCGTGCCGGTCTTGCTGAACACAAGTCTGAACGTGAAGGGTCAGCCGCTACTGAATGATGTGGACGACCTGACTTTGTTTCGCAGCATCAACCCTTCGCTTACAGTTGTGTCGTGAAAAGAAAACTCAGTGTTCAGGTGAGCATCTGGCGAGTGAAGTTTCGTCATCGGCTGAGGAAAATTTTGAGGAAAAAAGATCCTCGACCTTTTATTTACTGACCGGCCTCACACGCAATACCAAAAACCGTCCTTGTGCTGGACGTGACCCCTATCTGAGCACAGCACAACAGCAGCCTTGCGTGGCTCGTCGTTCTCTTTCTCCAGGCGCCGATGAATACACTCCCCGTTCCAAAAAAGAACGTCACCTTTTCGGCCATCGAAGACGTACGGTTCATCATCGATTTGAGAAAGCACTTCGCTCAAGTATTCGCCTGTTCCCCCGCCACGGCCAGGACGACACATGCGTTTCTCTATGTCCCAATTGTGCGAACCGGGATAGATCGCAAATCTTCCTGACTCGGGCGGCAGGACATCAAGGGAATAAAAAATGCCGAACTGGCGATCGTCATTACCCCACCGGTCAGCGTGCCAACCCACAGCCTCATACGACCAATTTAGAAGATTCGCCTCAATCCCCGCGTCCAAGCCCAACTCCTTGCGCTTTTCTTCGATCACCGGATGGCAAAGAAAATCCCGGATTTCCTCAAACCGCCTATAGTCCTCGTCCCTGGACCGTTTGCCAAGGTCGAAAAACGTCGCATGTAGGAAATCTACGTATTTGTCGATGACGTCATCAGGCATTAGGCCACGGAAAATGGTGAAGCCATCCGTGTCGTAGTCGAACTCCCGCATGCTCTCAGTCTACCGCAAGCCGACATGTAGACTTCAGGACATGAGTGGGGAGCCTGCCGTTCAAGTAGTGACAAATTTGTTGTCCGACAATGCTTTCGCCTCATTGCGGGATTTCGTCGTCCACTCGGCGCGCCACCAGGGCGAATACGACGAGATGTTCCACCGGACGAGAATGAACAGCCCTGCCGCACTGAGAATGCTCCACGTCGGGCTCGCCGATTTTGCCAGCAAACTCACAGGGCTCACACTCAAGCCGTCATACAATTTGGTCTCCAACTATCTTCCTGGAGGCAAATGTCCGCTTCACGTAGATCGCGACGAATGTTTTTACACGATCGACCTGATGATCGACAAAGACGCCGCAAGTTCGTGGCCACTGATGGTCGGTGAGTATTGGTCTGACGGGCGATGGGATGAACACGGATACAAAGATCCTGATAGGTACGACGAAAACATCCAACCTGACGATTTGGACGTCGAATGGGAACAAGTTGAACTACAGCCCAACGAGGCCGCCTGTTATTCGGGAACGAACTCGTGGCACTATCGGCCAGGAGAAGCCCAGACACGAACAGACCTAATTCTTTTTCACTTCGTGAAGGATGACTCCGATGACCGACCTGACTGATTCACCACGCCTTGATCTCGACATCAGGCAGCGCGCACAACGCTCGAACGGCTACTGGGGGCTACAGCGGCCGACCACGAACTTCTGGTCGTGGGCTGACGTTTTCACACCCGAAGAATGCGACAGCATCATTGCGTTAGGAAAGTCCCAAGAATTGTTCTCGGGGGAAGCCGGCGAACGCGGCGTGTCGAATTACAGAAATTCAAGTGTCTGTTTCTTTTACCCCAATGCGTACAACGACTGGCTTTTCGCCCGCATGGAGCACGCCGCACATCACCTGAACGACTACCTTGGTTTCGACCTCCACGGCTTCGGGGAAGGAATCCAGTTCACCGAATACGTCGCCCCTTACGGGCATTATGACTGGCATTGCGACACTGGTCATTGGTCCAACGTCAGAAAACTATCGATCACGGTCGAGTTATCTGACCCAGCAGAATTTGAAGGTGGCGATCTAGAACTCAACGCCACCGGATACCCAGCCAAAATCGAAAAAGTTCGTGGGCGAGCGATCGCTTTCCCCTCATACATGGTTCACAGAATTACACCAGTGACCTCTGGCACCCGCTATTCGCTAGTTGTTTGGATGACAGGCCCACCTTTCAAGTAAAATAGGTGCGTAAGTCCAATCTCGTGGAGTGACAATGCCACTGTTCGCCGCACAAACAACCGCAGGTCGAGGTCTCGCTAGATATGGCGCTGGCAGACCCAAGTTCGTCGAATACGTCATCATGGCTGGCGGCGGCGGACGAGGAGGTTCAGCAGGACCGTTTTACTATGAACGTTACAAGCCGTGGCGAACCGAATACCCAGGCTCATGTCAGCCCCACTACTTAGGGGCACTTTCCGGATCCAATGGTGGAGCCGGAGGATACATCTCTTCGGTGATCGGCGAACTATCCGGCCGAAACTCAACACCCCAAACAGTACTAGAGCCGCTGGCCGGCGTCGCCTACCCGATTTCGATTGGCACCCAAGGTGGAGATGCGTCTAACGGCAACGGCGGGAAAGGTGGGAACACGACCGCTTTCGGTTTTACCGCCGTGGGCGGCGGCGGGGGCGGCAGAACATGCTGCTGTAACGGTTCGAACGGCGGTTCTGGCGGTTCCGGAGGGGGCGGCGGAGGCGGCCTGCCGTGCAGTACGTGTGCCGGATGTTCAGGCGACACCAACTGTGGGAGTTCCGCTGGTGGTGCTGGTACTTCAGGTCAGGGCTTTCCGGGATCAGGAGTAGAAGCAGGCGGCGCGGGTGGTGCGCCAGCCGGTATTTTCTCAACCATCACCGGAAGCAGCATTCAGTACTCGGCTGGATATGGCGTCTCAACATACGGCTCAACTGGAAGGCCGGGAGCCGTAATTCTGCGCTACAAGGGCGCCGACCCGGAGGTCAGCGCCGGTCTTTCGTACACGCTCGACACTGTGGGAGCGAATCAGGTGATGATTATCAAAGCGGGTACCGGTACTATAACTTGGTGACATGGCAAACTACGCATTTATCGATGACAACAACGTAGTTGTGGATGTAATCGCAGGACGAGACGAAGACGATCTCGTCGAAGGCGTTACCAGTTGGGAAGAACATTACGGCGAAATCCGCGGCATGCGATGCCTTCGCTTCTCAATGAACACCTACGGGAACGTCCACCTCAACGGGAAAGAGCCTTTCCGCTACAACCCCGCCATAATCGGCGGCATCTACGACGAAGACCGGGATGCGTTCATCGCACCCAAGCCGCCAGAACACGGCGGCAAAACAGTGACCCTAAACCCGGACACCCTCGCATGGGACGAAGACCACCCCTGGCCCAACGACGGATACTGCTACAAGTGGGACCACGAAGTTCGCGTCTGGTACAAAGCCGGACCCGACACCCCTGTTCCCGACACCACAAAAAACTGGGTTCATGAAACCGAAAGTGGCGGATGGGTAGAAGCAGATTAGGCGAACTGCACCTGCTGGCCAAACACGACATACGTCGGCGTAGCGGCAGTCTTCAAAATCGTGAAAAGGTAAGTATCCGTGCTGCTGGCGTTTCCGGCAGTTGGGATCGAACCTCCCGACCACACCGGGTTCACCGAAGTGCCGTCAATCTGGAACGAGGTCGGGTAATAAGGCGTGGCGCCGTTCTTCACGGCCAGAGCAACGGAGACTGACTGGTTGACGGCCAACACGCTGTTCAGAGTAGTCGAACCATCGCCACGGAAATTTACGGAGAAGTTTGTTGTGGCGTTCGAACTGAAATAATGGGCTGCTCCACTGATCAGATCCAGATTCTGCGCTGAGGCTGGCGCGGAACCAGAAATAACCCAACTTTCGATTGGGGTCGTGAGAACTGGCTCTTTCAGAATTGCCGACGACAGCGTTTTGTTCAACAGAGTGTCCGTCGTTGACCGTCCGACCAGAGTGTCCGTCGCAGTTGGGAGAGTTACCGTTCCACCGTTCGAAATGCTCGAAATTACCGGCGAGGTCAAAGTCTTGTTAGTGAGAGTCTGCGTGCCCGTTGGTGTAACAGGAGTGATGTTCTGAATAATCTCAACCCACGAGTCGCCAGTCTCCGAAAAATACAGTTTCGATGTCGACGTGTTGTAGAACAGCGCCCTTTCGTAAACCGAGTTCGGGGTCGCGGGGTTCGACGACCCAACCGAAAACGTCGCCACATTGCTCTCGATCGCCTCGTGCGACGTGGTCATCTGAGTCCGCGTAAACGGGTCAGAGTCGTCCGACCATGTATAGACGCCAACTCGATTGGTCTGTGATACGGTCATTTTCGCTCCAGTTCAAAAGCCGACCCACTCAATGATAGCCGACCCCCAAACCCAGACAGGGCACCCGGAACTCAGGAACGTCCTAGAAAAAGCAGGTTTTCCGGCTCGCGGAGGAGAAATAAAAAATCCGCTTGGCGCTGGAACGCAACTCGAACAAACCATCGACGCCGGCCGCGACTATCTCCAGCAAATGCACAAGCATGGGCTGTCGGTGCCCCATTGGCCAGCAGAATTCGGTGGAAGGGATCTGACACCTGCCGAAATCACCGGTTTTTCCTCTGAACTTGCCAAATTCGAGTTGCCTGATCTTTACCCTTTCCTGATTGGCCTCAATATGGTCGGCCCAGCCCTATGTAAATTTGGGGAAACCTGGCATCTAGAACATCTAGTGCCACGCATTGCCGATGGAACCCACGTCTGGTGCCAAATGTTCTCGGAGCGCAACGCAGGATCCGACCTGAACTCCATCGCCACATCCGCCGTACAGTCAGGTGACCACTGGATCGTCAACGGTGAAAAAATGTGGTGCGGGCGGGCTGGAGTTTCTGATTACGGGATCCTCCTGGCAAACGCCTACCAGCAGGGGTCTGACAAACCAAGGAAAACGCTTTTTTGCCTACCTATGCAAACAGACGGCGTCCAGTGTCACAAAATCAAACAAATGAACGGTGACAGCAACTTTTATCGAGTCACGATGGACGACGTAAAAGTCCCAGACCGCAATCGTCTCGGTCGCGTCGGCGGGGGATGGAAAATCGCGGTGACCATGCTCAAAATGGAACGAGCCCTCAGCATTGATGCGACAGGTCTGGGCCTAGACGCCGAAAACTTCACTGCGATCGTCGGATACCTGGTAGGGCAAGATCCGGTCGCCAGGGATCTGGCAGCCAAAACTTACACAACCTTATGGATACTGACTACGGGGCAAAAGTTCCGTCCGCTACCAAATCTGCGGTCGTTGGGTTTCACATTCTTCCAGCAAATATCGGCTCTGCTCGAAAAAATCGAAGGCCCAGAAGCAATGCTGGACGGGTCAACCAGCACTCTCATCACAACCACTCCGTCACTCGGCATCAGGGCAGGAACAGTCGAAATCCAGAAAAACACCCTTGCTGAAAAGGCTTTACGCTTACCTAAGTTCTGATACCATCTCAGAATGGCTGAAGCGAACATCAACCTACACACCGTTATCGAGGATCTCGCTGAGCAGGTAAAACGCCTGACCGTAGACAACGCGGTACTACGTGCAGCCCTAAAAGCGATGCAGTCTCCTCCGGAGGTGACCCAAGGTGAGCAGTCCGACTCTTGAAGATCTGACAGATCCGCCGCCGCCCGAGGGGCCACGCGATTGGAACGATGAGGGTGTTGTCATCCTCAAAAAGTTCCTGCCCGAAACCCTCATGCAGGAATACGAGGCATGCTGGGAACGCGAAAACGGCAGCATCGGTCGGGTTCAAGGCTGGCCTGACCCGATCCCGTATACCAGACACACACCGCTCCAAGACATCCTGTTGTGGCAGCCACTCGTTGACGAAATTGAGAAACTGATCGGCGAACCGCCTGGCCTGCACCTCAACCTGACCGGCTGGGTGTCCACAGAACGCGACTGGCATCAAGACACCTACCTCAACCCGCCGCATGTCGGCGACGCTTACGCCGCTGTCTGGATCGCTTTCGCCGACATCCATCCCGACTCCGGCCCGTTCCAATATGTTCCCGGCTCACATCGTTGGCGGATCGTCACCCAACAAAAGGTGATGGCCCACCTCAAACCCTCCGAGCGCGACCACCGCTGGCCGAAATACAGCGAACGTCTCCTCACCCCAGTCTTCGAGCAAATGCTGGCCGACAGCGGCATCAAACCAGCCACCTACCTCCCGAGCCGTGGCGACGTCCTGATCTGGAACGGGCGGACCCTCCACCGCGGATCCCGTGCCAACGTAAAAGGCATGGAGCGTCGCGCTTTGATCGCCCACTACTCTGGAATCAGCAGCCGACCCGACATGCCTCAGGCCGAGAAAATTCCTGACGGCGGATACATGTTCCCACTGGAGACCAATCTTGAACTCTTCTACGGGCCTGAGGGTCCTCGCTGAACTGATCAACGACACAACCACGCGCACGCTGCCGAAAGAAGCCGTTCTTTACGGATGCCCAGAGTGCGAGGTCATGTGGATCGATGAACCCGACTGTTGGCAATGCGGCGACGACGGCACTATCATCGCGCACCCATTTGAAAAAGACGGGCTAAAACTAGAGATGCCCGCCGACGGAACTATTTTCTCTGGCACTCATTTCGTTCCAGACCCCACGATCGCAGAACACATGAAAAGAAGATACTCATGAAAAAACTAAACGCAGGGTGCGGCACGTGGTATGCCGACGGCTGGGTCAACGCGGACATCTGGGAAAGCAAAACGACTAAACCTGACGTTCTGGTTACCCCCGGCGAACCGTACCCGTTCGACGCCAACGTGTTCGACGCGATCTATCTCGGCCACGTCCTCGAACACATGGACTGGCACAGCGTCCGCAACTTCCTGCTCGATATGAGCCGGATCGCGAAACCGGGCGCACCGATCCCGATTACCGGACCCGACGTGTTCCGAACCATCCAGTTTTGGCACGAAGGCAAAGAGCCGTGGTGGATGGTCGAATCCGTGATGGAACATCAGGGGATGAACTGGCAGCCTGACCGGGAAGAAGAAGTGTGGGACGGCGCAGAACACAAATGGAACTGCC
>Ga0181591_10004063_pt1 | contig 12777 bp, 1 predicted proteins | sample 071ome_33_FD_133757 | JGI IMG/M metagenome (GOLD analysis project Ga0181591, IMG submission 133757) | Coastal salt marsh microbial communities from the Groves Creek Marsh, Skidaway Island, Georgia - 071412AT metaG (megahit assembly) | ecosystem: Environmental > Aquatic > Marine > Intertidal zone...
AATTGATTTCTGCGGCGAAGATAAAAGTCCAATTCAAAATCAAATTGAGGAATCATTGTGTTCTCGAAGCTTCCAGTATTGGTTTCGAGAGAGTTGCCGTTATAAACTTTCTTTGATCCTGTTATTTCGCCGTCAAGCATCAACATTGAGAATGCCGGCGTCTTTACGGTTTCTGGACTGTTCTTGCCAAGTGGCATCTGGTGGACTTGATTGCTTTTAAGATTAAGGTTGCCAAATTCATCCGTTGTTCTGTAAGACCATGGTCCTCTCTTGATAGAGGATTTGTTTGGATTTGGAATTAGCTTGGGAGTTTCAAACTTTATTCTTTCAAAAGTCTCGTTTTGAATTTCGGAACCGCCAACTTGCTGGTCGTCATAAAGAATATCATCATCAACAAACTCATAACAATAAGGATCAAGTTTACCTTGAGACATCAAGTACCTGCCGTATGGTGTGAGTTCAAATTTTAAAACTTGGTTTTTGTTATTGAAGAATGACATTTATTTATTTCTTATATTTGTTTTTCGTTTTTACTCGCTTCTTAGATAAAGATTGACTTTGTTCTTTTGCTTGCTCTCTAGAGATAGGTCGCTTTGCTCTTAGCTTGACTCTCTTTCTCCTTCCGACAGCGGCAGAAGTTGTATCGCCACTTGATTCACTAGCGTCTTGCGGCTCTACATTAACGTCGTAATCTATGTCTGAGAACTCGATTTCGGCATCAATCTTAATTAGTTCTACTAATGAAAAGAAATCGTAAGGCCAATTGAATGTGATTGGATCTTCATTGGTGTCAAAGTCAGAAGCAAATGAATTAGAGTTCGTGGCTATCTTGCTATAATAATTTGTCTTTGCTTTCTGTTTGACTTTAAATACCATCCATCGAACAGTATCAGGTAGCGCTGTGCCGGTTCTTGAATCATCGTCGCCATCGCCACCGCCCATAAGTTCGTTGGCTAGCAAAGGATGTGAAATAGAAGCTTCGGCTGTCTCGAAAGATTCGCCAATTTTTGGAGGCAAGTTCTGCCAAATGTCAAGAATGTCTTGGCGATCAAATGTATGTTCGAACTCAAAGATATACATTGCAATAGGGGTGACCTCGTCGTATGTTATTGCATCGAAGACCGGAGGTAGAACATAACGCTTCATTTTAACGATTTGATCGATAACAGATCGGCTTGTCTTTGCAGCCCAGAAATCTTGATTGACAAGACCCACAGTGCTTGGATCTATGCCTTGAGTTACAAGATCGCCAGCTTTGAAATAGTTCAAAGCAGCTTGGAAGTTGTTGTCCTTGATTTGAAAGAATTTTTTGATTGTATCTTCCTCGACATAAGGAATGGCAACGACGGCTTCTCGAACTCTTTTTGACAACCTTGTTTTTCCAAGAATCGTATCTTCATTGGTAAATCCGAGAGCGGTTCGGAGAGATCTCATCTTTTGGCCATTTGTAATTGAACCGGGCGCCGTTAGATTATATTCAAGCAACCAATTGTTTGGAATGTCCATAACACCAATGTCGACACCATGACCATCTTTAGCAAACACGCCGTATTGGTGCCACATGCCTCGTGGTGTTTGGCCGTTAGCTTGATTAACAGAAGATGTTGTTGGAATGTAGTTGTTTGTTGATTCAAGGTCTGCCTTCCTAAATGTTGGCATCGGAGTTTCAAATTTGGGCTGAATGACCCATCGAGCATTTGGATCTGATAGTTCTGTTGTTGAGAATGTTGTGATTCTTCTAGTTCCGCCCTCAACAAATTGATCTTGCTTGACAGCGCGCCCAAATAAATTCAAACTTGAATAAAGTTGATTCGAGTTAATGTTCAGATAAGTATTGGACGAGCAAGCTTGTGCGTAATCATTGTTGAAGAAAACTTGTTTGGCTGGGATCAAGTCTGCATCGTCTCCGGTGAAAGAAGAGGTGACAAGACTCAATGGGCCAAAGTTAAAATCTGCATAGCTTGCTGAAAATACTTGCGAGTCAAATCTGATAGCTGATGATGTGGTTTCATTGATGATTTCTGAGATTGTGTATTTCTTTGTCTCAGTTGGTTTGAAAACCATGTCAACCCAGCATTGACCGTAATAATAAGGTGGAGTATAGCATGGATTGAACCCATCACGAGAATCGAAATGAGTATTTTCTGCTTCATTTAAAGATCGAGCCGTCACAGACAGCTTTGGAGACCCAGTTGTGCTTTTCGCAACACTAACAGATGACACGGATGATCCTACTTTGGAAGTCATCGTGAATTGTTTTGTGCCAAAGCGCTGGATGGGTGGTATTTCAAAATCAAAATCTCCGGAAAACTCAGCTTCTAAAACATCTTTTAAATCATTGCGTGCTTCAGTTAAAGTAAGATTATTCGGGAATAGACTAGCAGTAGGAGGAGTGCCTGTAAATCCATGTGGTGAGCCTGATGAATAATCTATCAAATACTCAGTACCATTAATAGTTAACACAAAATCATCTTTGACCGTGTCAAGATTGTTTGATTCAAATGTAAATGTGATTCTGTACTGTTCTCTTCCTCCCATAACTGGTGGACCAAACGCCGATGGTCGAGAATACATCTCAAAATCAACGCCATTGGTTCCGGTAACCGTCATTTGAGGTGGCTGGAATGACGCAGTATTTCCTGTATAAAGAGCAAAAGCTGTGTCTGAATCAATGTTCATAAACACTCTCATTCCATAAGTTTGGCCCGCAATGAAATTGCCAAAGTTATCGCTGCCTTGTGGCAGGGAATAGAGAGTTGTCAATTGGCCGTTCTTAAGAAAGAAATCAATTGATTCAGCAAAAAAGTTGTTCGCCATTTTGTAATAAAGAGGTGCAGCGTTTCTTCTTCTAAAGTAGGTGGTCTTATCATAACCGTCATAGGCTGTGTTTTCTGGGGAATTGTTTCTAAATGTTTGGCCATTGAGATAATTGTTTGGATCAACTAAAGACTCAAACACTATCCTTCTATCAAAGTTTGATTTTATTAAGTAGCCATTTGTTGTCTCTGCTCTTTCAAAAGTTGTCTTCGAAACAATAGGATAATCAACAGCGATACCAGACTTCATTGTGTTGTAAAGAACACCGGGCGCAAACAAAGAGTCATATACGTATTGCTTAGAATAATTGTAATCATTTTCACTAGCGTATTGCTTTATTCTCTCACCATAGGCAGCATCGAATTGCTCAGCCAAAGTGACTGTTCTTTCTGCTGGATAGAAACCGTCGTAAGCCAAGAACTTCTTCAGAGCTTTACATTTTAAAGTAATCAATGAAGGGTCAGTAAATCCTTCGTGATCTTCTTTGATCTCAGCAAAGTGCCTCATGAAATCGGTTGTCGAGTAAGTTTTATAGAATTGACCCTCGGATGAATCGGCGGAGCCTTCAAGACCGCCCTCCATTTTGAAAATCTCGTCTATTTTAAAGAGAGAGCCACTAAAGAGATACTTGCCAACAAAATCGCTCATTCTGTATTCTGGTACAGTTGAGAAGTCTTTGCCAAGACCACGAAGATCATCAAAGAAGGCCCCGTAGGTATCGTATGCAGGGTTCTTGCCGGCGAAGCGGCCAGCTTGCCAAATAGCATCACCTTGATAAATTGGGCCCATCGGCTCGTTGTCTAAAATTTGTGTCGCATACGAACTGAACGGGTTTACAACAGATGAAGATAAAGCAATCCAGCCGACATCAAAATTGCTATCTGAGCCTGATGCTTTGTGAATTGTGTGGCGCCGTGCATAAATTGGTGCTGGTTTGCGTGCATTATCAATGTTTGATGCAGTGACCATGTTATTAGAGTATGCATTTGTGAAATGATTGTAATTATTTTGCAAGATTCCATAGTATCCAGCGGCATTAGCGTAGGTTTTAAGCCCAATAAAATCAGTATAGTTTGTATACTTCCATCCATCAGAACCAGAGACATCAAAAGAACCATTTGTATTGTTTGAGCCAGATCTTGTTGTGAAGTCTCTATGAGCATCTAAGTTCCAAATACTTTGAAGAAGGTTGGAGGTACCGAATCCATTTGAAGCTTTCTCATTTCTATCAGATCTCGTATCCCTCCAGAAAGTGTTGTTGTAATTTGGTCTTGTTCGAACATAAGATTTAAAAGCATTCTCTTGTCTCGGAAAGATTGTTTGTTGATATCTCAAAAATTCGAAGTACGAAATCTCGCTGTTTGGAGACTCAAGAGCGCCGTTGAGATAAAGCTCTTTGATCTTCTCGTATACATCATCGTCTAGTTCACCTAGCTCAAGAATCTCGTTAAGTCTAGGGTCAGAAAAATACGTGATGTTATTTGAGTAATCAAATGACAAGCCGAACTTTTCCAAATACTTCTGGTCATCAGATCCAACGTATTGACCAAGATTTATGTTGATAGGATAATAGCATGTAACCAAAGGAGGTTCAATGAATCTCTCGATATCTCCAAATCTTTCTTCTATTAATAGATTCTTGCCATTGACTGTAATCTCTCGTTGTTGTCCCGGCAAGCAGACCGTCATAATGTTGTTCTTTCTGTGGTTTCTCGATAGATGATTATCGCTTATTCTTATTTGCTTAAAGATTGGAAACCCGTAAGGACCATTGCGATGCATTGTTAAAGTAGGGAGAACTAAAACATCGTTTGTTGTTGGTCCAACAGTGTTATACCAGTATGATGATTTAGAGGATTCTTGAAAACCAAGTGTATTTGATGTTGTACCAAATGAACCGGAGTCCGTTTCGCATGGATCATAGATCCCTCTATTTAAACCTACAAAATCTTTATTAGCCATTTTTTATCCTTTTAGCATGGGTCTGCGTCAGCTTCATTAACAGTATTACCGTCTGCGCCGTCCGAATATGAGTTGGTGCCACTATTATCGCAAATCGCTTTAACTTGAAAAGGTTTGGGGCCAATCAAATTATCATAAGGCAATTGTTCCGTTGATGCAGACAGTCGCAAATAAATTATTACACTTGAATATTGAGGGTTCGACCCAGCAATTCCATGATTTACGAACGTTGCATCATTAACAGTTAAAGAATTTGTCCATCCAGCAGTCATGGCACCTGAATATTGTAATTCATAAATGCCGAATCCGTAATCAGCGTTTGATGAGGTAAATACACTTTGGAATGAATTTCCTTGGTCAAATTCCATACTACCAGAACCATAAAAAATAGATAGTGGATCACTGTCTCTGCCTTTTCTGTAATAAATAAAATGAGTATTTGCATAATCTTTACTAGTATTATTTTTATAAATAACGCGTGCAGGGTATACACTAGTGCCATCGGCATTTGTCCACTCAGTGAAAGCACTAGCTCTATAGAATCCTTGGCGAACTTCAGAGGTTGAGTTTGGTTCCAAGGTTGATGAAGAAAGTTTTGTTTGAAACTCAATTGCAGCAGTACCAGCGTCTACGAAATCTTGTAATGACGCAGTTAATTTATTACTCCAGTCGCTTGTTGAATAGCCAGATTGTGACGCTGAAAATTGTGTATCCCAGCCTGCTATAGAAGAAGAATAAACAGTTCCTGCGGCTCCGGTTAAGCTTAAAGAACTATATGTAGATAATCCTTCCGTCGATCCGGATCCAATAATCCATGCAACATTAGTATCAATAATCCCCTCTTGATTATTCACATAGATAGGCTTCAAAAGAGTTCCGGATACTTTAGTTACAAATGTAATATTTGGGCAACCATCATTGCGATGATGTTGTGACATATCATACTCATGAGAATAAGATGCGGTGTAATGAACAGCTTTTTCTAAATCAGTGGTAGTCGGGATCCCAGTAGAACTAAAAATTTGTCCTCCGGTTAAATTTGTTAATGTTAAGCCTGCATTTAACGGAATTTCGCTAGTGGTAGCTGAGACTCCTTCACTATAATCCGGTCTAAAAGTTAAATCAAAAGCAACATCAATAGAAGCAAGGCCGCTACCGGGTTTAAAAAATTGAGGTAAATCATAGTTAAAGTATGATTGTGTCAACAAAAATGAACTGCTTAAAACTCCCGTAGCACTATCAAACTCAGATGTAGCTATAGAATCACTTAAAAATCCATCTCTAAAAACTGATAATTCAAAATTACCTTTCGGCCCAAGAAGTTCAATAGAGGTCCGTCTCGCAGCAATACCACATCGATGAACATAAAAATAGCCGGCGCCTGACCCATTGTTGGCAAAAAACTCAGCATAATACTTTCCACAATCGCCATCGGCATAATAAATTGTTTCATTTGCAATTATATTTCCGTCATCATCAGTTGCTGTAAAAGTGGCACCGGGATCGTTTGTGGTATCAAACGGATAATAAATTCCAGTCAAAGGGTCAGCGCCATTTATGGCAATTGAGGTATTTAGCTCGCAAATGTCATTAAAGATAGGAACGCCTGACTGCAATTGATAACAATAAGCATTGACATAACCTTCGTTTGATGAAGAGACAAGACCTGAATACGGCGCAAAGCCATAGAATCTACAATAAGAGTCAGAGCCAACAGAGTTGGTAATCCAAGAGTATTGATAATCTGATCTCGGGATTTGGTGTGTCACGAAGCCATTGTCGTATTGAGAAGATGTTGCCGGAGTATAGTCGGCTTTGGTTTCGTTTCCAAGATGAACCAAGCGATTTCGATTAATCTTGTGAAAGCTTCCTGTTGTAACATAAGCGGTCTTTGTTGTCTCAGAACCTACAACAGAATCATAACCAAATTGACCAGCGTGTCGTCGGAGATGCGTTTGGAGGCCGAAGCGGTTTCCATGGATGTCATTCAAGCGTATAATGCTATCTCGTGTGTCTATAGATACATAATTATAATCTTCTGTTATAAATTCTATCTCATTTCCGATTGAACTATTATGTGACCCACTAATGTCTCCTCCGTTAGACAAGACATCTTCTAAATATAATTGGCCGGTAGTAGTTCCAATAATATAATCACTACTTGAAGAAACGGGCCAATAATGTTTAAGATCCGAATAACTTCCAACTGATAAATCTAAAGGTCGCCCGCTATTATACAAAGTATTGATTTCTGATGTTAATAATTCTTTATTCCACCAAGATATTTCATCTAAAGCAATTCCTTTTAAATTATCAGCATAGTTTACTGAACTAGTTGTTGTATTAAACCAAGCTGTCTGGCTAGTTGTATCGACTACGGATCTTATTCCCGCTCCATTATTAACACTAAAAGCCTTAATAGAATAAAGAGAATTGTCTAAATACATTTTAGCGCTATTATTTTGAAAATTTCCTAAATTTTCAAATGTCACAACAAAGTGAACCCATCTGTCTTGATATTCTGGATTTTTGAATGGGTTGTCCCATGACCAATAACTTTCGTTTGCGATTCCAGAAGAATCTCTTATGTTCAAAATAAAAGTGCTAATTGGCCAACTCGGGGTAAAAATTCTAAAATCTACGAGGTTATTTCTACCGGTAGACAAATAATTATCATCATTAATTCTCATAAAATAACCTTCATGATTATTGCCAACCCATGATGAAGATACATATGTCCAAAAAGCGAACGAAAAAGCAGTGCTGCTGCCAGAATTTATCATATCACCCACAGTAGAGCCAGAGGTGACACATTGAGCTCCAGTCGAAAACTCAATGCCTGTTCCTTCTTCAGTTCTCGCTTCAGACACAGACGTGCTAAGCTCACCAGATCCAGAGCCTCGCACAGTCAAATTTCTAAATGGAAGAGCATTGTACGCTGAATATTCTTTCGAAGGAACATCCAAGTAAACCTCGGACATTGTCTCAAAACCGCCGGGAGCAGAGAAGCGACTTGTAATAATTGAGTTAGATCGAACATTTGCATCATAAACTTGCTGTTCCCTGACATCTTCTGGGATTCGGTTTGTGTTGTTGAAGTTCATTACAACATTGCCACGGTCACTTGGGACAACACCAACCAACGACGCCTCTTGTGTCGTTTCCGGAAGCCCATCATAAAATGAAGACAAAACGCTCGCTGTTGTCAGCGTAGAACCTCGTCTGTTCTCAAGACGACCGGTGGTATTGAAGACTTCGTAGTTCTCTGTAAAGTTTCCAGCACGAACAGAGGATGTTGTTGTTCGAATGTTCTTGACATTGACAGGGCGCTTTGCTCGCTCTTCACGATAATGCACAGCGTACTTGCGAGATGTATCGGGATAAGGACCACCGTAGTCAGGACCTACAAAGCCCATGGCACCGTCTCCGAAACCTTTTGGATCCGGACATTCTTTTAAAAGTAATCTCCAACCTTCTTCTCGAGAATATTGATCATCTAGATTATTTGTAGTTGTCTTTGATGCGTCATAAGTATTCAAATTAACATGGCGTGATTGGTGGCCTCCGACCCAAGTCTCGGTGAACGGGCCTTGCATTCCAATCTCGTTGCCCGGAGCGTACGTGTCAGAGTGAAGGTTTGTGACTACAACGCCTTGCTTGAACTTCGACACAACCTCGGACTGGTAGCCAGTTGTTACAGAGGCTGATATAAGGTTGGACGGCCAGTGAGTCTCGCCCTTAACTATTGCTTGGTATTCGTATTCAGTTGAGCGCTCAACGGATGAGCTAATGTCTGGTGTCGAAGCTTTACGACCGGTGACCGTTGTAAATCTCCACTTGCGCTTGTCATTTGGGTTCACATCGTCAACACAATCAATAAACGCTTCAGTTCCTTGGCCTTCACCTAAACCAACAACAAGGACGTTTTGAGGGATGCCTTTTGGATAATTTTGAGATGTCGGGCCATGAATGTATGTCGCATCCCAAACAGCGTCTCGATTCTTGTTCTCGGAGTAATTTGTACCACCATGGTAATTCTTATCCATTTCTACCGAAAACTTGCTTAAATTCGTAAAGTTTCTTAACGCATAGGTGCTACCCGCATAGATTGTACCATCTTTGGTTAGCTTTGCTAAATGTTTAACATTATTGCCATTATTTAGGGAATCTAGTATTGTTTGACGATCACTAATGTCCGTTCTTTCTTTTCTATGCTTTTGCCAGAAACAGTTTTCGCTTTCTTGTTCTCCGTAAGATGGGAAAGGAAAGGGACTCTCTGTTACAATTTTAGGCGGCGAGTTTAAAACATTGACCAATTCCATAACACCAGTGCCTATTATGGGTGCTTCAGTGGTTTTGTGCCCTATTTGATCAAATCTTCCAAAATCATAATAATTTGTAATGTGATTAACTTGTGAATGTGAATTCAAATTTTTATATTTTCCATCATTGTAGATTTCTTGAATCTGAGCTAATGATAGAGATTTTTTCCAAATTCCCAATTCCGTAATATAAGCATCTCGCAAAGCATTTCTACCTGTAAGAACAGATAAGCCAGTTATAGTTTTCAAAGTAGTGCCGCTTGCAGCACTAGTATCAGCATCCGGATTTGCTAGTGAGTTTCCATTTACAGATAGTTGCGGATAGTTACTGAAATTTCCATCCCAAACTATTGTTGCGAAACACCACACATCATTGATAATACCATCACTGAAATGCCACTCATTTATATTCAAATTATTAGAAGAATCTCTTATAGCAAAAATTAGTTTATAAATATCTTTAGGAGCATCAGTAAAATCAGTATGAATAAGAATTGGATTTGCTGCCGATGGCTTTGTACTCACAAGTGTACATGAAGCGCCGGGACCATTTACATTTTCGATTTTAAACCAGAAGCTTATACTCTTTTCACCAGTTAGAGGTATGTTAGGATCACCACTGAATTCTATGTAATCGTAGTTTTGTCCCGAAAACAGGGACATGCCGGGCTTATATGGTGCATGGCCAAACTTCCAATTGTAAAGAAGTTCATGAATACCTTTTGCATAACCTTCTGTTGCTGTCACATCAACAAGCAATGGGAACTTTCTATCGTATTTGTTTCTTTCAAGAAGATGGCTCTCAATAATGTTTCTTGATGTGTCCGAGTATTTCGCTGACGCTGGGAAAAGCTGCTTGAGAGCGAACATGATTGAGTTGTCAATCCAGCGATAGAAATCAAAGAACTTTTCGGGCTCGATTCTGTTCTCGACCTTTTCGAAGAACAATCGAGAAAGCTTCTCCAGCTCTTTGTATGATCGCTTGTAGCCGTCGATTGGTTGGCCAACGAGATCGTTAAACTCAACAAGAGAAGCAAATAATTTTAACATCTCCTCGGAGATTACGCCAGAGTATGACTTCTCAAAAGCGTAGAAGTTGTCGCTTACATCGTCGTCGGTGAACAACAGAGTGTTGGCATCGTTCTTGATCGTGACGCCATCGGACGACATAAGGACTCCGAACTTTCGTTGCTTCGCTGAGTATATGAAACGCTTATCAAAAGCTTTCGCTGAGGATGTGACAAAACCTTCGCCTTTGAATGGGTACTTGTGACCTGTGACACCACCGAGCCATGAGTTTCGTGAAGCGTTCTCGGTAGAGCCAGAAGCAAAGTCAAAGCCTGTGAACTCTCCGCTTGAATCGGAAGTTGTCTGTGTGTCTAAACGCCAATGAAGAGCAAGTGTCTCAAGATCAGTTAGCTCGAGATTCTCGATGCCCGTGTTTATATTGTCGGGTCGAAATGGCGTCTTGGTGCCGACGTTGTCGGGATTGTATGAATGGAACTTGATAGTCTCGTCATCAAGATAAGATTGCCAGAATTTAACATCGGACACAAGGACATCGGATTTTAAAAGTGTCGATCCGGTGAAGTTTGTTTTGTGAGCTCCAGCATAAAGTCGCTTGCTGTTGCATAGCAATTGCTTTCCAATCGCATTAGAAATGCTCGAGGACAAAGAAAAATTATTTTGTACGTAGTTCCCGATTGAATTATAACCAACGAACTCAACCAAATAATCAGCGCCTGTTGAGCCTGAAAGTCCTGATGTATACGGATACTTTTCATTACGAACACGAACAGCAAAGTTCCATTTGTTATTGTCGTACAAATTGAAGTATGTTGATGAAGTGATCTCGAAACCAAGAGATGATGTCAATACAAAGTAACCATCCTTACCCTCACGTTCATTTCGCACGGCATATACTTGAATGTCAGTATCATCTGAGTGCCAAGTGTAATCGCTAGCTGATGACGTGAGAGCTCGGTGGAAACCGTAAATAGACGATGTCAAAAATGTTGTTTCAAAATAACCATCATCTCTTCTTGTTAACTTCAAAGGAAAGAAGGTTTCGCATTCAACCGTCATGGCGGTATGTTCTTCTTGCGATCCTTCGGATGATGAAATATAAGTAAAGTTTGTGTCTGAAGACGATACATTATAAATCGTTCCTTCAAAGTTGTCTCTGTTATTAAGATTGAGAAACTTTTTCTCAACTGATGTGTCCTCGTAGTTTTCTTGGATAACATAGGTGCCATCGTCTGCGTAAAGGCTCAATCGAACAACTTCAGAATCAATGCCAAAACATCGAAGAAGATTGCGGAAGGATTTCTCGGTTCCTTTTGACTTGAGGATATAAGTTAAATTATTGTAAATATTGTGATAGATTCTGTTCTTCACATCGGAGATGTTCTGTTCGAAAATCTCATTGTCATCTTTTTGTAAAAGATAATTGATTAAATCTCCGTCTGTAAAGAAGTCGGGCACCACAAGACCGCGAGACTCAACCAATCTTTTTGCAAAGAAATAAGGTTCTTCATCAGATTGAGGATAATCTTCGTCTCTCAAAGACGAAAGTTCGCCTATTTGTGCATTAAGATTATCAAAGTAGCTTGCGAGAATCTGAAGAAACTTTTTAATTTGATTGTTGTAAATATCAGAATCTTCTTCTTGAAGCCATCCGGGCATCAATGAAATTAACTTTGATGTTCCCTCATTGTCTTGAAGCGATCCCGTTGTTGTTAAAGTAGCAAGTGTTGATACAACGTCTGGGTGATAAGAATAAATGATTGGATCTTTGAACTCGCTTCTGGCATAGCCTGATTCAACCATTGCTGAATTCGTGGAGCGAGCGGAGGAAGTATATCCTGTCCAGACACCATTCGCAATCCGGCCAGAATAATCAAGGACAACAGAATCAGTTGAATCTGTTCCTGTAATTCCTTCATTAAATTTGTAATAGACTCCGAGCTTGCGGTTGTAGTTGTTCTCATTGTTGCCTCCGCCTAACGGCACGAAGAAAGAGTTGGCGATTTGCTTGTCTGTTCTCGACTTTTTCCAGAAGCGGAATTCGTCCATATAAGCGTTGAGTTTGCCAGAGCCAGTTACAGTAACAGCGGTTCCCGAAGGTGCAGTGATAACACCCCCAATAGTGCTCAAATTTCCCGAAATTGTGGCAAAATTTCCGATTCCGGAAGATCCATAGACATCAGATACCTTTTTGACGCCATCTATGTAAACTTTGGTCTCTATCCCAGCGGATTGAGAAGTAAACGTGAAAGCGTAATGGTGCCACGAATTATCGCCAATCGATGCTGTTGTGACGCCTGAGATTGTTGGTGTGTATTCGAAGAAGCCGTTGGTTCCGGATTGGACCGTCAGACAGAAAGGATTAGCTCCATCGGCTGATGCTGTGAGGCCCACTGTTAGGCGACCATAGTCTGCTGATGATGAGTTCTCGTAATTCCAGAGGTCAAAGATGACTTCTTTGTGATTGTTTGTTGTGTCCCAAGAAGATTTTTTAAGCCAGAACTCAACGGAGACGCCTTGGTCAAAGTTAACCTCGAGACTTGAACCAAGATCATTGGAAGAGTCATAGTAATTTGATTCTCCAAACTTTGATTTCAAAGTCTCACCAATCATTCCGCCGGATGCCGTATGAGGGCCACCTTTTGTTAAA
>Ga0181591_10004067_pt1 | contig 12770 bp, 15 predicted proteins | sample 071ome_33_FD_133757 | JGI IMG/M metagenome (GOLD analysis project Ga0181591, IMG submission 133757) | Coastal salt marsh microbial communities from the Groves Creek Marsh, Skidaway Island, Georgia - 071412AT metaG (megahit assembly) | ecosystem: Environmental > Aquatic > Marine > Intertidal...
ACCGCGCTCACGGAAAACCAGCTGACCTTGTTATGGCGCTTGGTCGATGCGCCAATTTTGTGTTTCGATGGCGACAATGCCGGGCGGCGTGCGGCGATGCGAGCGATCGGACGCGCTTTGCCGATGTTGCAACCCGGAAAGACATTGTCGATTGTGCGCCTGCCCGCCGGGCTCGATCCGGATGATCTGATCAAAAAACAAGGCGCGGGTGCGCTTGAAAAACTACTCGCGAGCCCGGCCAGCCTGCTCGATACCCTGTGGATTTTTGAGCGCGACGCGCAGGAACTCAGTACGCCAGAAGACAAGGCCGGCTTGAAGGCGCGTTTGCTGGAGCATGTCGATACGATCCAGCATGCCGATATTCGCGCGCTTTACAAACGTGAATTGCTGGAGCGTTTTTCCAATTTCGCTTTTCCACCACGCCCTAAACGCGATTGGAAACCTGGCTCCCGCTCAACTTGGCAGCCCAGCCCCCGCCTTTCCAGTGATACCGCCTCCAAGCTAAAGCACGCTCTGTCTGGCGGCGCGCGTGACGAGTTTACGCGCGCGGTCATCCATGGGCTTTTGCAGCATCCAAGCGAAATTGTCCGGCACACCGAAGCCTTGGGTAAACTCGCACAGAATGATGCAAAAATGACAGAAACTGTCGAAAGCTTGCTTGAACTGTCAGAAACGCTTGATTCGCACGGGCAAGTCGCCATATCAGGCGCGAAAGGCCTTCCTGCCCCACCGGATAACAAACGATACGCTTTCCTGCGAGAAAGCACCGACCCGGTAGATGCGCGCGAGGAATTGGCTGAAGCCGTTGCGTTACTGGTCGAGAGGCCGGCGCTTTTGTCTGCCCTCGAGGCTGCAAAGGCGCGGTTTGAAGAAGACCCAGAAGGGGCGTTTGCAGAGCAGGCGCGTTTGCGGGAACGGTTGGCTACACTGAATTTACGTCTGAAGGAATTTGGACGACGCAAGGCCGGGAAACCGGCCGAGACAGAAATTTCTCGCGAGGGTGCTGAATTCGAGCAGCTCTCCGACATGAACACGGACTGATTTGGACCTATGGCTTCACGGACAAAAAGCGCACCGAACAAAGATGACGACGCTCCGCTGATCGACCTCAACGAAGCTTCGATCAAGAAGCTGATGACCGCGGCAAAGAAGAAGGGCTACGTCACGCTGGACGAGCTGAACGAAGCTTTGCCAACGGATATGGATTCCGAGAAGATCGAGGACGTGCAGACCGCCTTGTCTGAAATGGGCGTACAGATCGTCGAGAGTGATGAAGATGCCGAAGCTGAAGCCGAGCAGGAAGCCGAAGTGGCTGAGATGCAGGTCGATGAAGGCAAGAAAGACGCCAAGAAGCCTACAGCGGCGGCTGCCAAGAAGACCACAACCGGTGACCGAACAGACGATCCGGTGCGCATGTATCTGCGCGAAATGGGCGCAGTCGAATTGCTCAGCCGCGAAGGCGAAATCGCAATTGCCAAGCGCATCGAGGCTGGCCGTGACATGATGATCATGGGCCTTTGCCAAAGCCCGATCACGTTCCACGCGATCATTCAGTGGTCCGAAGCACTCAACAATGAAGAAATGCAGCTGCGCGAGATCCTGGATCTCGACGCGATGCTATCCAAGGAACCGCCGGCAGAAAAGCTGCAAGACGACGCCGAAGATGACGACGATGACGAGATCTCGGAAGAGACCGCTGGCCCGACCATTCGCGACGATGATGACGATGTCGAAGACGAAGATGACGGTGAAGAAGGCGGAGAAGGCGAAGAAGGCGAAGGCAAGAAGCGCGACGATGATGACGACGAGGACAACACCATGTCGCTCGCGCAGATGGAAGAAGCGCTAAAACCTGACGCAATCGAACGCTTCGCGCGCATCACGCAGACCTTCAAGAAGTTCGAAAAACTCCAGGCCGAACGTGTCGAAACACTCGCTGCCGGCAATGAATTCCCGAAGGCCAAGGAAAACCGCTACGATAAGCTTGGTGAAGAGCTGACCGGTGAAGTGGAAAGCATGCAGTTCCACGCCACCAAGATCGAATTCCTGGTGGATAATCTGTATGCGTTCAACCGCCGCCTGACCGCGCTTGGCGGCCAGATGCTGCGACTGGCCGAGCGTCACAAAGTCAAACGCCTCGACTTCCTGAAAGCCTATGTCGGCAATGAGATGGACGACGGCTGGCTCGAAGCCAATGCAAAGAAAGACAAGAAATGGGCGGCCTTCGCTGAAAAGGAAGCCGATGCAATTGATCGCATTCGCGCTGAAATCTCGGACATCGCCAGCCAGACCGGCATGTCGCTGACTGAACTCCGCCGAATCGTGAACATGGTACAGAAGGGCGAGCGTGAAGCGCGCATCGCCAAGAAGGAAATGGTTGAGGCCAACCTTCGCCTGGTGATCTCGATCGCCAAGAAATATACCAACCGTGGCCTGCAATTCCTTGACCTGATTCAGGAAGGGAACATCGGCCTGATGAAGGCGGTCGACAAGTTCGAGTACCGCCGCGGTTACAAGTTCAGCACCTACGCCACTTGGTGGATCCGGCAGGCGATCACGCGCTCGATTGCCGATCAGGCGCGAACTATCCGTATCCCGGTCCATATGATCGAGACGATCAACAAGCTTGTACGCACCTCCCGCCAATTCCTGCACGAGGAAGGCCGAGAGCCCACTCCTGAGGAAATGGCCGCGCGCCTCTCCATGCCGCTGGAAAAGGTTCGCAAGGTGATGAAGATCGCCAAGGAACCGATTTCTCTTGAGACACCAATCGGTGACGAAGAAGACTCACATCTGGGCGATTTTATCGAAGACAAAAACGCGATTATCCCTGTGGATGCCGCGATTCAGGCGAACCTCAAGGAAACGGTTACCCGCGTGCTTGCCTCGCTCACCCCGCGTGAGGAACGCGTGCTGCGCATGCGCTTCGGTATCGGCATGAACACCGATCACACTCTGGAAGAGGTAGGCCAGCAGTTCTCTGTGACTCGCGAACGTATCCGTCAGATCGAAGCGAAGGCGCTGCGCAAATTGAAGCACCCGAGCCGCAGCCGAAAAATGCGTTCGTTCCTGGATCAGTAAGGTCGGTTTTACCTATAAGGGCGCATTCCGCTCTCGCGTACTAGCTTGAATTGCGATACCCATTGTGCAGTGCAGCATTTTGAGGTTCGAACCATGCCAAACATTACCATCATCAGCCAAAAGGGCGGGTCGGGTAAGACCACCATCGCCCTGCATTTGGCCGCGAGCGCTACGCAGGCGAAGCAGCCAGCCTGCGTGATCGATACCGACCCGCAAGCCACGGCGGCGGCGTGGGGCGACTGGCGCGGGGATTTCTACCCGCTTGTTGTCACCAGCCCCCTGCCCGGCTCGCGAAGCCCATCGAGCGTGCGCATAAGCAGGACGATGTAGAAGTAGTCGTAATCGACACGCCGCCACACGCCGAAGCTGCAATGCGTGAAGCGATCAAAGCCGCTGATCTGGTGCTGATCCCTTCGCGCCCACGTGCGTTTGATTTGCACGCGCTCAAAGCTGTGGCTGAAATGATCGATTTCGGAGGCAAGCCCGCCTATGTCGTGCTTAACGCGGTTCCTGCAGGCGCAACCCGTCAGATCGCACAAGCCAAAGAGACCGCAAAACAGTTTGGTCTCAAGACCTGCCCCGTTACCTTTGGTGAGAGCGCGGACTTCCACCGATCCTCTGCCAAGGGCGAAGTCGCTTCAGAAATCGATGCGACCGGAAAACCTGCTGCTGAAGCCAAGAAACTTTGGGCGTGGGCGCGCAAGCAGGTAAGCTGATCACAGATCTCGGTAGAAAAGCCAGTATTCGGGGTAGAGAGAATCATTACCCTTCACTATGTGGTAAACATGCGTATCGCGATTGCATCTGACCACGCCGCCACAGAGCTCAAATCAGAGCTTGCAGAGTGGCTTATGGAAGCCGGCCATGAGGTTGCAGACCTTGGGCCCCATTCTACCGAAAGCGTCGATTACCCTGACTATGGCTACAAGCTGGCCGAAGTTGTGGCTGGTGGCACAGCAGAGCGCGGAATTGCCTTATGCGGCAGTGGAATCGGGATATCGATAAGCGTCAATCGCAATCCTGCTGTGCGCTGCGCCCTGGTTTCAGAGCCCTTGTCGGCGGCCTTGTGCCGCGAACATAATGACGCAAACTGCATTGCCATGGGCGCGCGGCTGATCGGGATCGAAATGGCCAAGGCCTGCGTTGCAACATTTCTAGACACCGAATTTGCCGGCGGGCGCCACCAGCGCCGCGTCGACAAATTGTCCAACCCGCCCTTTGACACCGACACGATTGAGCCTCTCCAATGAGCACAGCACCCTCTAGCGATACCGATATCATGCACCGTTTCTGGCATGACAACCTGGCCGAAGCCGACCCTGAAATCGCAGAGGCGGTTGGCAAGGAGCTGAAACGCCAGCAAGATAAGATCGAACTGATCGCGTCTGAAAATATTGCTTCAAAGGCCGTGCTCGAAGCAACCGGCAGCGTGTTCACCAACAAATATGCAGAAGGCTATCCTGGCAAGCGTTACTATGGCGGTTGCGACTATGCCGACGTGGTTGAAACACTCGCAATCGAACGCGCGAAAGAGCTGTTCGGGTGCAACTTCGCCAACGTTCAACCCAATTCGGGAAGCCAGATGAATCAGGCCGTGTTCCTTGCGCTGCTGCAGCCGGGTGACAACTTCATGGGCCTCGACCTCAATTCGGGGGGCCACCTGACCCACGGTTCGCCCGTGAACATGAGCGGCAAGTGGTTCAATCCAGTCGCCTATGGCGTACGCAAGGAAGACGAGCGTATCGACATCGATGATGTCATGGCCATCGCGAAAGAGCATAAGCCTAAGCTGATTATTGCTGGTGGCACGGCCTATTCGCGCGTCTGGGACTGGGAGGCTTTCCGCAAGGTGGCCGATGAAGTCGATGCATATCTGATGGTTGATATGAGCCACATTTCGGGCCTGGTCGCTGGCGGTGCCCACCCCTCACCCTTCCCGCATGCCCACGTGGTCACCAGCACAACGCACAAGAGCCTGCGCGGTCCGCGTTCAGGCATCATCCTTTGGAACGATGAAGAACTGACCAAGCCGATCAATATGGCGGTTTTCCCCGGTATGCAGGGCGGCCCACTGATGCATGTTGTGGCAGCGAAAGCCGTTGCATTCCGCGAAGCATTGCGCCCCGACTTCAAGGCTTACGCCAGCGCCGTGGTAGAAAACGCTCGGGCTCTGGCAGCCAGCCTCGAGGAAAACGGTCTGCGCATCGTGTCGGGCGCTACAGACAACCATTCCATGCTGGTTGATCTGACTGCCAAGGATGTGACCGGCAAGGATGCCGAGAAAGGCCTCGATCGCGCGTGGCTCACCTGCAACAAGAACGGCATTCCCTACGATACGCGCAGCCCCTTTGTGACAAGTGGTATTCGCCTTGGTACGCCAGCAGGCACTACCCGCGGTTTTGGCCCCGCTGAATTCCGCAAGGTCGGCAAGCTGATCGCCGAAGTGGTCGACGGACTTGCCAAGAACGGTCCGGAAGGCGATGCTCAGGTCGAGGAAGCCGTGCGCGGCCGGGTATCGGAACTGTGCGCAGCTTTTCCTGTCTATCCGGAGAGCTAAACCATGACTGACAAGAACCCTCAAGAAGGCAACATCTTCGAAGATGTGAAAGACGAAGTTGTCGGCATCGCAAAAGGGGGTGCGAAGCATCCTGGAACCAAGCCAGTTCTTACAGGCGCAGCTGTCGGCGCAGTCACAGGCGCGCTTCTGCCCGTCGTAACGTGGCCTTTTGGTTTGATCGCGGGTGTAGGCGTCGCGATCTACAGCCGCGTCAAGAAATAGCGGGATAGCTTCGACAAACCATGCGCTGCCCTTTTTGCGCCCACGATGACACGCAGGTCAAAGACAGCCGCCCGACCGAGGATAACACCTCGATCCGGCGGCGTCGGCAATGCTCAAGCTGCGGTGCGCGCTTCACAACATTCGAGCGCGTCCAACTGCGCGAGGTCATCGTTGTCAAAAGCGGAGACCGGCGCGAGGCATTCGATCGCAGCAAGCTGGAGCAATCGGTTACACTCGCCTGCCGCAAACGTGGGGTAGAACAGGAGCGGATCGATCAGCTTGTATCTGGCATTCAGCGACAGGTTGAAACAGCGGGTGATCCCGAAGTTGCCTCCTCCCGCATCGGCGGCATGGTGATGGACGGACTACGCCAGATCGACAGCGTCGCCTATATCCGCTTTGCCAGTGTTTATCGCGACTTCTCAGAGGCCAAGGACTTCGAAGAATTTGCCAGCACTGTGCAGGAAGCCGCGATAGATGGGACAAAGTAACCAGCCCGTCTTTGTGCTGGTTCGCCCACAACTGGGTGAGAATATCGGCAAGGCAGCGCGCGCCATGCTCAACTTCGGGCTGACCGAAATGCGTATTGTTGCGCCGCGCGATGGCTGGCCCAACCCCGATGCCGGCCCCTTAGCTGCCGGCGCGGATATCGTTCTTGAACGCGCAAGAGTCTACGAGACCACAGCCGAAGCTGTCGCGGATTGTGCCCACGTCTATGCCACGACTGTGCGCAAGCGCGGTGTTACCAAGCCGGTGGTCGGGCCGGATGAAGCAGGCAGCGCGATCCACGCCGAGATTGGAAAGAGCGCGATCCTGTTCGGGCCTGAACGTTCAGGTCTGGAAACAGAGGATGTGGCTCTTGCCAGAACGATCCTTACGGTTCCCATCAACCCGGAATTCGGCTCACTCAATCTCGCGCAAGCTGTGATCTTGTGTGCCTATGAATGGTCAAAGCAGGCCGATCTGGTTCAACCCACTGCGGAAGACGAAACGCTTCCCTCCGCCCCTCAAGAGGAACTAGATGGCCTGATCGCACATCTGGAGCGCATGCTGGAACCAAAGGGCTATTTTCTGCCGGAAGCGCGGGCAGAAGCCACCCGGCGAACGTTGCGGACAGTTCTGACCAAACCCGGTTGGGATAACTTGCAAGTGCGCACATTGCGCGGGGTGTTGTCATCGCTTGATCGTGGTGATCGCAAATAAAGCGGAACGCTCGAGGAAACAGTGCGTTCTTCTGTAGACATTCAGATGGGCGTTTAGTTAAAGTACGCGTCCCCCCAACCCTCTCCATCCATAGGATTTAATTCATGTTTTCTACCATGATAGCTCTCGCGCTGGTCGCACAAGCAGAACCTGCTCAGCCCGAACTTCAAGAAGAAGAGCGCGCCGCCGAGCAAGCTCAAGAAGAAAAAGCCAAAGACAAACGGATTTGCCGCCGGATCAACACCGGCATGGGTTCACGCAAGAAAGAGCGTGTATGCATGACCAGCAAGGAATGGCGCGAATTCAACCGCGGCAACTAAACGCAGTTCGTTTCTGGAACACGACTTCGATCAATCGCCCTTCGCCTCCCAATTGTCGAAATCCCCCGGGTGGCCGCGCACAAAAACCATATAGTTCATGGCAGATGACCCACCCAGCATCTTGCCGCGCGGAACCGGTATCTTGTTATTACGCAGTCCGCGACCTGCCTTTCCGGCCTCCCCCTGAAACATCCAGTCGCATTCAGGATCAAGCTGCAGCGACGCAAAGGCTGCGGGGATTTCCTCTCGTGCCGGTGGCTTTCCGCCCACTTCAAGCAATGCCACCCTCACGTTCGGGTTCTCGCTCAGCCTGGCAGCAAGGGCGGCCCCCGATGAACCAGCATGAACGATTTCGAAATCAAATTCTTTGGACACGCGGCAATCTCCCCAAAATACCTCTTGGCGTGCGACCGCAAGTGAGAGCTTACACATAAGATTTGAATCCACCAAACGTCTTGACGCAGTGCACAATCCTGCTATCTGCGCGCCTTCGCAAATTGGCTCCGCACCCCGGTGAAGCGGTAGCCGCGCTTGAAACTTTCTCAAACGCAGCGAGGCCGGGTTAAATGGTCGCCACAGGGGCGGCTCATGCAATTTGAAGGATAATCCATGACGAAGCGTACCAGCTCGAAGCATAAACTTGACCGCCGGATGGGTGAAAACATCTGGGGTCGTCCGAATTCCCCGGTGAACAAGCGTTCTTACGGCCCGGGCCAGCACGGTCAGCGCCGCAAGAGCAAGATGAGCGATTTCGGCTTGCAACTGCGCGCCAAGCAGAAGCTTAAGGGCTATTACGGCGACGTAACCGAGAAGCAGTTCCGCTCTACTTACAAAGATGCAACCAAAATGAAGGGTGACACCGGTCAGAACCTGATCGGTTTGCTTGAGCGCCGTCTCGACATGATCGTGTATCGCGCGAAGTTTGCACCAACCATTTTTGCCGCACGTCAGATCGTTTCGCATGGCCACATCTATGTGAACGGTGTGAAGTGCAACATTGCATCGCGCCGTTGTGATGTAGGCGATGTGATCAGCCTCGGCAGCAAGGCGAAGGAAATGGCGCTGGTTATCGAAGCCCAGAGCCTGCCAGAGCGTGACATTCCTGACTATGTTGCCCCTGACGGCAATGACAAGGTTCAGTTCACCCGCGTGCCGAAGCTGGACGAAGTGCCTTATCCGGTAACGATGGAACCGAACCTCGTGGTCGAGTTCTACTCGCGCTAATCCAAGAGATAAGCTCGATATACAAAAAGGGCGGCCTTTGCGGGCCGCCCTTTTTGTATTTGCCTACATCCCTTTGTAGGGCCTATCCTCTGCGAAATGCGTATCCTGATCCTTGACAGGCACCCTGATACCAACCGGCTTACGAGTCATCTTCTCGACTTGTATCAGGCAGGTTTAGCGCCCGGTTATGAAGTCGATCGGATTGCGGTGCGTGACCTGCAATTCGATCCGGTTTTTCATCATGGTTATGCCAAGCGAACCGAATGGGAGCCGGACTTGCATCGTGTCGCTGCCTTGCTGGATGCTTGCGATCATTTGGTGGTAGCCTTCCCAATGTGGTGGGGCAGCGAGCCAGCCCACCTTAAGGGCTTGCTTGATCGCCTCCTCTTACCCGGCCTAACCTTCGCCTATCATGATGACGACAACTGGTGGGACAAACTGATGGAAGGGCGCTCCGCCGATGTTATCGCAACTATGGACACCCCACCGCTGTTCTTGCGGTTGATGTATGGCAATGCGTTGATCGAGAGGTGCAAACGTCAGGTTCTGGGTTTCTGTGGATTCAAGCCAGTGCGTTTTCTCGCCCTCGGACCCGTAAAGCATGGCGAAGCGGACAAGCGTTTGCCGAAATGGCGCAAACGAATTGAGAATATGGCGCGAACCGCAAGTCCCTCAGAGGCGGCCAAAAAGCGCGAAAGGCTGAAGAGCTTCTTGAACCGCTAAGCGGACAGGTAATCGCGGCGGAAATCAGCAGCAAACGTTGCAAAGCGCCCCTCGGCAATCGCATCGCGCATGGCCTGCATCAACTGCTGATAGAAACTGAGATTGTGCTCAGTCACCAGCATAGCCCCCAAGATCTCACCCGATTTCTGCAGGTGATGCAGATAAGCGCGCGAGTACGTATTGCAGACATCGCAGGCGCATCTTTCATCAAGCGGGCCGGTGTCTTCTGCGTGTTTCGCGTTGCGTAGATTAAGCGGCCCATGCCAGGTAAAGGCCTGACCATTGCGCCCTGATCGCGTGGGTAACACGCAATCAAACATATCTATCCCGCGTTCCACCGCGCCAACCAGGTCATCGGGCTTGCCAACGCCCATGAGATAGCGCGGTTTGTCTTGAGGTAGCTGGTCTGGCGCATAGTCGAGCGTAGCGAACATTGCCTCTTGCCCCTCGCCCACAGCAAGCCCGCCGACCGCATAGCCATCAAAGCCGATCTCGATGAGCTTCTCGGCGCTGATTTGGCGCAAATCTTCATCGAGCGCGCCCTGTTGGATGCCGAACAAGGCTGACTTTGCGGCGTGTTCTCCGCCGCTATCAAAGCCGGCCCGGCTGCGCCTTGCCCATCGCATCGACAACTCCATGCTTTCTGCGATCACATCACGGGGCTGATCTGCACGCGGACATTCGTCAAACGCCATGACGATGTCGGACCCAAGCAAGCGCTGTATCTCCATCGATCGTTCTGGCGTGAGCATATGCTTGGAGCCATCGATATGGCTGCGGAACTCAACGCCCTGCTCGGTTAGCTTTCGCAGTTCAGACAGGCTCATGACCTGATAGCCTCCGCTATCGGTCAGGATCGGCCGCTGCCAGTTCATGAATTTATGCAACCCGCCCAAGCGCGCAACACGCTCTGCACCGGGGCGCAGCATCAGGTGATAGGTGTTGCCAAGGATAATGTCCGCGCCAATCTCACGCACGGTCTCCGGCTTCATTGCCTTGACCGTCGCGGCGGTCCCAACGGGCATGAAGGCAGGCATGCGAATGTCGCCCCGCTGCATCTGGATGCACCCAGTGCGGGCCTTGCCGTCCGTGGCGCTTATGGTGAATTTGAACCGTTCGCTCATGGCGCTACCCGCTAGCCGCCAGAGACAATCATGTCACTCAAAAGAAAAAGGCCGACGATGCATAGCACCGCCGGCCTGTTCCTGTTTCTCGATGATTAGAAAGAGAATACGAATCCAGTGGTGCCACGGACCGTGTCGAACGAAACTGTGTCGACATTGAAACGCAGCTTTCCGCCTGCGAGCGGAATATCGATGCCAGCACCGACGATCAGATCACCATCTCTGGTGTCCACTCCATCCAACTCACCATCGTCGAGTTCGATGTTCAAAATCTCTTCAACGTCGAGTTCGATTTCCTGGTAGCCACCACGCAGGTAGTATTTGGTGCCGCTTGAATCGGCGATACCGACGCGAGCCAGCGCGCCATATTCATAGTCGACTTCGTCTGTGCCGAAGTGGAAGTTACCTTCAACACCGGCAAACAGATCACCACCAATGGGGAAATCGACGCCCGCAACCACACCAAAAATCGGGCTTCCATCGTCAAGCTCCACGCCTTCAGCTTCATCCTAACCAACACCCAGATCATGGTATCCGGCCGATACGCCGATGAATGTTTCGGTTTCGTTGGAATCCCGAGCCAGCGCAGCGGCTGGCGTCATCATAGCCGCTGCGAACAGCCCTGCTACAAACTGCTTTTTCATTCTTTTGTACTTTCATTCTTCACCGCTCAGGGGGCGAGCGGCGCAGCCCATATCGTTCCGAAATCCGAGGCCAACAAGGCAACTTGAAGTCGCATTTTGCTGCTTATATTCGATAATTTAAGGGCGTTGTAATACGGTAACACACAGCGCGTTCTGGCTAGGCTCTCAGGCGCCATCCGGTCTTGAAGATGAAAGCAATTATCGCTGTACAGGCTGCCAAAAATCCCAGCGTGATACCCAGAGACAGGCCAAAGCTTACGTCTCCACTGCCATAGAATGTCCAACGCAGCCCGCTGACCAGATAAACGATCGGATTGGCGAGCGCGATCTTGCCCCACGGCTCTGGCAACATGTCGATCGAATAAAACGTGCCACCGAGGAAGGTCAGAGGGGTCAAGAACAACATCGGAATAATGCCAAGCTTCTCGAAATTGTCCGCCCATACGCCAAGGATGAAGCCGAAGAGTGAAAAGCTTGCAGCGACCAGCATGATATAGATCACCGCCAGGATCGGGTGCGCGATGGTGTAATCGACAAACAGGTTTGCGGTAATCAGGATGATGCTGGCCAGGATCAGGCTTTTCGCGGCTGCCGCGCCGACAAAACCAATTAGTGTCTCCGCGACGCCAACGGGCGCAGAGAGCAATTCGTAGATGGTTCCCGTAAACCGCGGCATGTAAATGCCGAAACTAGCGTTCGAAGTCGTCTCACCCAGCAAGGTAAGCATCAACAGTCCAGGGATAATGAACGCGCCATATTGCACACCATCAATCGGTTCCATTCGGCTGCCGATCGCCGATCCAAACACAACGAAGTAGAGCGATGTCGTGAGAACTGGCGCAAGGATCGACTGGAACGCAGTGCGAAAAGCGCGGGTGACCTCACGTTTGAAGATCGACCATGCGCCGCGAAAATTGAACCCCATCATGCCAGTTCCTCTTCGCCAAGCAGTGACACGAAGATATCTTCGAGTGAGCTCTCGTGCACATCGATACCAGTGTAGTCGATGCCAGCTGCGGTCAGTGCCTTTGTCAGTTCAGCAACCTCGGACTTGCCCTTGCCTGTGCCATCGCCGCCGCGATAACACAGTGAACGACCGCCTTGCTCGATCTCGACAGGAAAGTGAGCGAGTGCTCCGGGTAACTCGTCAAGAGGTGAAGCCAACTCGATATGCGCTTCAGTCCGGCCCAAACGCTGCATCATGGCAGCCTTGTCGTCGACCATCAGCAAGCGCCCCTGATTGATAATCCCGACACGGTCCGCCATTTCTTCGGCTTCTTCGATGTAATGGGTGGTCAGGATGATTGTAACACCGCGTTCGCGCATGGTGCCGATCAGCTCCCACATGCCTTTGCGCAACTCGACGTCTACCCCCGCAGTGGGTTCGTCTAGGAAAAGCAAGTCAGGTTGATGGGCCAGCGCCTTCGCGATCAGCACACGTCGTTTCATGCCGCCTGAGAGCGCCATAATCCGTTCGCCGCGCTTGTCCCAAAGGCTAAGTGAGCGCAGTATCTCTTCAATCCTCCCCGGATCAGGCCGATGCCCGAACAGGCCGCGTGAATAGCTGACCGCGTCAATCACCGGTTCGAACATGTCTGTAGAGAGTTCTTGCGGCACCAAGCCTATCCGCGCTCTGGCATGCCGCCAGTTCCTGGCAAGATCATGCCCGAAC
>Ga0181591_10004069_pt1 | contig 12765 bp, 12 predicted proteins | sample 071ome_33_FD_133757 | JGI IMG/M metagenome (GOLD analysis project Ga0181591, IMG submission 133757) | Coastal salt marsh microbial communities from the Groves Creek Marsh, Skidaway Island, Georgia - 071412AT metaG (megahit assembly) | ecosystem: Environmental > Aquatic > Marine > Intertidal...
ACAAAAGAAAAGCAATGGCAAGGCCATGGACGACGTTTCTCTTGAAGATCTCGGAAGATCAAAAATGATCGGAGATAACGCAGCCGTAGTCTTTATCATAGCAAATAGAGAGGACGAAAGGCTGAGGGAGGATATGGAGTTGCACATTGTAAAAAATAGAGATGGTGCAAAGGGCAAGGTTTCTCTCAGGAAGGTATTCCCGAACTCTAGGATTGAAAGCATGCCCGATGATTGGGTTGAGGATTTTGGAGATGAAAATGAAATCTAAAAATATAAGTTCATTTAGAAAAAATGATCTTGTAAGCTTAAAAACCGTTTATGGCGAAGCTGTTAGAAAATATATAGTTAATTCAGTGAATGCAAAAGAAAACTCAATAGCAGTTGTTCCGGTCGAAGATGCAAATCCAGGTATCCCCGGATGCGATAAACCAAGTTTTATTTTACATGTGCCAATGTCGTCAATAGCTAAAATAGAAAAACTTCCAAAAACTGATTTATTATTCTTATTAAATGAAATTGATAATCCACATATAAAAGCAGCAATAGAGTCTCTTTATGAAAGAAAAAGAAATAGGTAAAATAAAAAGTTTTTTATATAACACGGAATCGGATAACTTAGAAATAACTATAAAAGTTACGGATCCAAAATTTAAAAAGAAAATTTTGAGAGATTTTTCTTTAGCTGGAAAATTGAAAGTTGAAGAAGATATTGTATTATATAAGTCAGAAGAGGAAGACTAAATTGGCAAGATACAAATACTCTTGTAGCAACTGTTTAGGTGAGGTTGAATTCAGCTTTACTATTCAGAAATATTTAGAGCTAAAGAAGTCAGGCCACTTCAAGAAAATAAAGTGCGATAAGTGCGATAATGTTTGTGAATTTACTCAGACATTTGGAATTTTATCTAGTAAGATAAAAAAGGATAAGGAGACAATTGTCGCTGAAGTAAAAGAAGAAGCCAGAAAGTTTGCCGACAAAGTTAGAGCCGGAGACTCTAGGGCTATTAGAAATATATATGGAGAAGAATAAGTTATGCCTCAATCTAAAAAGTCAGATCTTTTAAAGCTGCTTGAAAGCCACGTTGACGAAACAAGCTCCCTGAACTGGAGTGGAACCCTGGCCGATTACATAAATATGGTTATGGAAAATCCAGATCTTCACATGAGTTCTCATACCCGAGTCCTAAAGATGATCGAATCTCACGGTGTAGAAAGAGATGAAGATGATTCTGTTAAAAAGTACAACTTTTTTGACGACGATCTTTTTGGTATAGACGAGTCTTTATCAGAAATAATGTCTTACCTAAAGGCCGCTTCTGCTGGCTCAGAGGTTTCTAGAAGAATCCTTCTTCTTTATGGGCCGACATCTTCCGGCAAGTCTCAGCTTGCAGTTCTGCTAAAGAGAGGGCTTGAGGAGTTCTCTAGAACAGATTTGGGCCAAACCTACTGCCTTGAGGAGTCTCCAATGTATGAAGATCCACTTGTTGCGGTTCCAGAATCTTTAAGGAAGAGATTTTTTGATGAATATGGCATAAAAATCGATGGGAAGCTTTCTCCTTACATGGACTTGGTGCTAAGGGAAAAGTACGATGGAGATTTCTTAAAGCTTCCAGTTAAAAGAATGTTTTTCTCAGAGCAATCCAGGGTTGGGGTGGGAACCTTTGTTCCCTCTGACAAAAAGAGCCAGGATGTCTCCGAGCTTGTAGGTTCAATGGACCTGAGCAAGATTGGCGAATTTGGTTCTGAGTCAGATCCGAGAGCATATAGGTTTGACGGAGAGTTGAACGTGGCGAACAGAGGCATAATGGAGTTTGTTGAGATGCTCAAAGTTGATCAAAAATTCCTATATGTTCTCCTAACCCTTGCTCAAGAGAAAAATATTAAAACTGGTAGATTCCCGTTTATTTTTGCTGACGAGTTTTTGCTCGCACACACTAACGAGACTGAATATAAGAGATTCCTTGCAAAAGACGAGATGGAAGCTCTGCATGACAGAATAATTGTCGTAAAGGTTCCTTATAATCTACAGGTATCAGAAGAAGTAAGAATTTACGAAAAGCTAATTAATCAAGCCATGTTTAAGGGCGTGCATATTGCTCCATACACACTCTATTGTGCTGCAATGTTTGCAATCTTATCAAGATTAAAAGAATCAAAAAATAATGGCCTGACCCAGCTAAATAAGATGAAGCTTTATGACGGTGACGAGGTCGAGGGATTCTCTCAAGCCGACATTCCAGCCCTAAAGAAAGAGTTTGAAGCAGAGGGTATGTCTGGTGTTTCCCCCAGATACATAATAAATAGGCTTTCATCTGCTCTAGCGCAAGATGACGCAAGCTGCATAACCCCCATTGATGCAATTAGAGTTATTAGAGATGGGTTTAGCTCAAATCCAAAGCTAGATAAAGATGAGATTGATAGGCTTGAAAATCTTTTAACTACAGTTATTGAAGAATACTCCAAGATAGCTCGAAATGAAGTTCAGAAGGCTTTCTTTGTTAACTTTGAGGCCGAAATTCAAAACCTCCTATCAAATTACATGGACCATGTTGGGGCTTATTTGGATGGTTCAAAGATTGAGGATGAGTGGGGCGAATATTCTCCTCCAAATGAAAGGCTGATGCGATCTGTGGAAGAAAAGGTTGGCATAACAGAGTCGGGAAAGAACTCATTCCGTCAAGAAATCTACAGAAAAATGCTTAAGTCCGCCAGATCAAATGGTGGTGCATATGATTACAAAGAGCACGCCAAGTTGAGAGAGGCTCTTGAGAAGCAGCTGTTTGACGAAAGGCAAGACGTAATTCGCCTTACTGTTTCTGCAAGAAATCCTGATGAAGAAGAGCTTAAGAGAGTAAATGTAGTTGTTCAAACCCTATGTGAAAAGCACGGTTACAATGCGGAAAGTGCAAACAAGCTCTTGAGATATGTAAGCTCCTTAATGGCAAGGAACTAAAATGTCTGGCGCTCCGAAGTCGGGTGAAAACCTCTCTGATATTTGGAAGCTAAAGCAGAGAGGTAAAAGAGACTCAGAGAGGCATAAAAAACTTGTAAATGATGCTATCCGTAAAAATGGTAAAGACTTAATTACAGAACATAACATTATTACGTCCGATGGAGATAAAAAGATCAAGGTCCCGATAAGGTTTCTTGATAGATATCGCTTTAAGTATGGTCGCCTAAAGAATGGCTCTGGAACAGGCCAGGGAATGGATGTTAAAAATGGCGATAAGTTCAGGCTAACCAAGGGAAAGAAGAAGGGCGATCCAAACAAGGCCGGTGATGAAGAGGGCGAGGTTTTTTACGACGCTGAAGTTACAATAGATGAGTTGGTAGAAATCCTAATGGATGAGTTGGATCTTCCATGGATGGAGCCGGAGAAGTCATCTTTTATAGAGATTGAAACAGAAGAACTCTCATCTATAAATAAGAAGGGAATTTATCCAAATCTAGATCTAAAAAAGACTTTGATTCAAAACCTTAAGCGAAACGCCGCAAGAGGTGAGGCGAAAATAGGCGGTATCAACGAAGATGACTTAAGATATCGTCATTATGAAACAAATAAAGAATATTTATCAAACGCTGCGGTTTATCTAATGATGGACATCAGCGGCTCCATGACGCAAGATAAAGTCTTCATTGCAAAGAGCTTTTATTTTTGGATGGTTCAGTTTCTAAAGAAAAGATACAAAAATATCTCTCTTGTTTTTATTGCACATGATATTAAAGCCTTTACAACTTCTGAGAAAGAGTTCTTTAGCATGAGCGGTTCCGGCGGAACAAAGTGTTCGTCAGCATTTAAACTAGCTTATGAGCATATGTGCGAAAATCACCCTGCTGAACAGTGGAATAATTATGTTTTTGAATTCAGCGATGGTGACAATTGGGTTGATGACAACAATATGGTTATTGATTATGTTAAAAGAATGCTCCCGATGGTTCGCGCTATAGGCTATGGCGAGATCGACTTGGGAGATTCTTACGGCTGGGGGTCTGATGAAAAGAAGCTCTCCTATATGCTTGAGGAAAATGTTAAAAGGACAAGATTTGTCTCAATGAGAATATCGTCAAAAGACGAAGTTTTTGATGCACTAAAGTTATTCTTTAATATAGATGGAAGAGCTTACAAGAAGGATAAAAAATGAACAAAGTTCTAAGTGAAAGAATAAAAGTTTTAGAAAAAATGGCTGAAGAGATAGGCCTTGACCCTTATCCAATAAATTATGAGGTTGTTTCTCAGGAGACAATGCTTGAGGTTATTAGCTATGGGCTTCCAACGAGAGCTAGGCACTGGAGCTACGGGCAATCTTATGATTATCAAAAAATGCAAGGAGAAATGGGCTTCTCGAAAGTTTATGAGGTTGTTTTAAATAATGATCCTTCTTATGCGTTTCTTCTCGATACCAACTCTGATATTGCGAATACAATGGTCGCGGCACATGTTATAGGGCATGTTCATTTCTTTAAAAATAATTATCTTTTTAAGCAGACAGATAATAAAATGGTTTATCATGCTGCAGAAAGGGCTCAGAGAATAGAGGAATATATTCAAAAGTACGGTATAGATGCTGTAGAGAGAATTATGGATATAGGTTTTGCTTTAGACAAGCATATTGATTGGCACAAGGGAATAAATCGTAAAAAATATCCTAGAAAAAGAAAGTTTTTTAAAGATGTATCAAAAGACGAATTTTCTGACTTATTAGATAAGAAAAGCTTATCAAAAAAGATGGTGGTTCCGGAAAATAGATTTCCTCCTGATCCAGAAAAGGATATCCTTTGGTTTTTGATTAATTATTCTAAAAATCTAGAATCATGGCAGGTAGATGTTCTTGAAATAATCAGAGAAGAATCTTATTACTTCTATCCGCAGTATATGACAAAAATAATGAATGAAGGGTTTGCCAGCTTTATTCATGCAATGCTGATGTCGGATTTAGAGTGCATAACTCACGGTGAGCATCTAGATTTCTGTGGTTTACATGAAAAGGTTGTTCAGCCCGGAAGAAATACCTTAAATATCAATCCTTACTTTTTAGGCTTTAAGATATTTACCGATATAAAAGAAAGATGGGATGCACTATACGATAAGGGCGAGTCGGCCATGACTGGACTAGAAAAAGTTTATTCTGTTGTTGAAACAGAGGATGATATTTCCTTTATTAGAAATTATCTAACGGAAGAGTTGACGAAAGAATTAAAGCTGTTTAGTTATAAAGATATACAGACGCCAACGGGCGATCGTGGGATACACGTCATAGGGACAGAGCTTGATAAGGTGAAGGAATCTCTAGTTAAGGATCTTTATAACTATAGGGCGCCGCTTATAGCAATAACTGGCATTGAAGATGGCTTTCTGCAGCTAAATCATATTTCTAAAGAAATAGGAACATTGGACGTAAAGCACGTCGAAAAAGTTATGGAATACGTCTATGAAGCATGGCGCTCTCCTATAAATCTTACTACAATAGATGATCCTGGAGATATAATTCACTATACATATGATGAGCTAGGTTTTAGCAACTAGTATGAGCCAGGAGATAGACATGAGCAATGAGTTGGATGCCGCGAAAGCCGGCAAGCCCGGCAAAGCAGAATTTGTTAGAAAAGTTTCTAGCGTTGACTTTTCATATCAATTTAATGCTGCAAGAGATTTTCAGAAGGTAGAAAAAAGCATATTTACATTGCTTTCTGAAATTTCAAGGAAAAATTTCAAGGAAAAAAGAAGCATTGGGCTTATAATAGTCTTGGGCGTGTTCGACAAATCTGATGACCACCTTGTATCCGGCATGAGACAAATCGGAGTAAACCCAATTCAGAAGTATATAAACATCTGTGAAGATGTTTTTACTAAGGATATCTTTACAATGCTAAATGAAGGTGCCGATGGGGCTATAATAGTAAATCGAAACGGACAGGTGATTGGATCAAAGATTTATCTCGTCGTAGATGACTCATCTCTGGATGTTCCAGATGGTTGCGGGACAAGACATATTAGTGCTGCGTCATTTTCTACAAGAGACGATATAATCGCTGTTTTCACGCTTTCAGAAGAAACTTCTGTCGTTAGAACTTGGAAAAATGGAACATTCGTTGAACAGTTCGATCCATCAGATGAGTAGCTTTATATCAAATGAGGAAATCCGCCAAATTTACATAGAGAACCAAAATTCTGGTTCAGACGAGTGGAGAAATCTAGTCTTCGATAGGACTAGATTTTTTATTTTTAAAAAAATTAAAAAAAATTTTTACTTGCAAAATGACTTAAAACAGGAGGCGCTCCTTGGACTTTGGAGTGCAATAATTACGTTTGATTTTAATAAAAATTTCGATTTCTTTAGGTGGGCCGATTGGCATATAAAGACAAAAATTAGAGATCATATTTGGGCAGAAGAACGGCAGCGCGATATCAAAAATTCTATTAAAATATCTAATTTAGATACGCATATTTTAGAGTCAAATGAATATGCTCAAGAAAAAAAACATGTAAAAATTGACTTTTTAAAGTGGCTAAAAGAGGGCGAGAAAAAGTTGTCTAAAAGAGATTTGAAAATTATTGTCGGAACCGTCCTGCTGGATAAAACATTAGCCGAAGTTGCTGAGGCCAACAATATTTCGAAAGAAAGAGCGCGGCAAATAAAAGAGTCAAATTTGCAAGAAATAAGAAACTTTATAATTGATTAATTGGGGAAATAGATGAGCGCTGAATATAACGGTATATTATTAGACTATAGTAGAGACAATCTATTAAATGAATTCTCTACAACGCTCCTAAAGCAGTACTACATGCTTGATGAGGAGGGCTCACCACAAGAAGCTTTCGGGCGAGCAGCTCTAGCTTATTGCGATGGTGATATTGAATTTGCACAGAGAATATATGATTATGCAAGCAAGGGTTGGTTTATGTTTGCGTCCCCCGTTTTAAGCAACGCTCCAAAGCCCGGAGAGGGGTGGAGGGCGCTTCCAATTAGCTGCTTCCTCACCTGGGTCGATGACACCCTGGAGGGCCTCATAGAGCACTCCTCAGAGCTTAGGTGGCTGTCCGTTAAAGGTGGTGGAGTTGGAGGCCATTGGTCATCGATTCGCTCTGTATCCGAAAAGTCTCCCGGCCCAATTCCGTTCCTAAAAACAGTTGATGCCGATATGAATGCTTATAGACAAGGAAAAACCAGAAAGGGATCATACGCGGCTTATTTAGATGTATCACACCCAGATATTGTTGAGTTTTTGCAGATGAGAATCCCAACTGGTGGAGATCCAAATAGAAAGTGCTTCAATCTGCATAATGCCGTTAATATTACTGATGATTTCATGAAAGCTGCAATAGCAAATGAGGATTGGGACCTTGTTGATCCGGCGGACGGGACCGTTAGAGATACCATTAGCGCAAGAGAACTTCTTCAGAGAATAATTGAAACAAGATATAGAACTGGAGAACCTTATCTTCATTTCATAGATACATCAAATAAGCATCTTCCAAAAGAATTACAGGATTTGGGACTAAGAATCAACGGCTCCAATCTTTGTTCTGAAATATTTCTTCCGACCGCATCAGATAGAACTGCCGTTTGCTGCCTGAGCAGCCTTAACTTGGGCAAGTGGGATGAGTGGAAGGATTCAGATATTGTTCAAGATCTGGTAAGAATGCTAGATAACGTGCTTGATGTATTTATTGCAAATGCACCTAAAGAATTATGGAAGGCGGTGAACGGAGCCAAAAAGGAAAGAAGCATAGGTCTCGGAGCTATGGGTTTTCACGATCTTTTACAGAAAAACAGCATACCGTGGGAGAGCGCCATAGCAACCGGAATGAATATAGAAATATTCAAAAATATAAAAGAAAAAGCACTGGCTGAAACGGTCAGGCTTGCTGAAGAAAAGGGCGCTTATCCAGATGGCCCAGAAAGTGGTAAGAGAAATGCCCACCTATTAGCTATAGCTCCAAATGCAAATAGCTCTATTATATTGGCTACAAGTCCATCAATTGAGCCTTGGAAGTCAAACGCTTACACGCACAGAACTCGTGCCGGATCATTTTTGGTTAAAAATCCAGAATTGGACAAGATATTCGACAACTACCTTGGTGAAAAGGAAAAAGAAGAGGCGTGGAATTCAGTAATATTGAATCAGGGATCAGTTCAGCATTTAGAATTCTTATCTGATTGGGAAAAGGATGTGTTTAAAACAGCATTTGAACTAGATCAAAGATGGGTTGTTGAGCACGCCGGCAATAGGCAGGAGTTCGTATGTCAGGGGCAAAGCGTTAATTTATTCTTCCCTGCTGGCTCAAATAAAAACTATGTTTTAATGACACATATTAAAGCCTGGAAGATGGGATTAAAGGCCCTATACTATTTAAGAACAAATGCTGGAGTTGATCCAGAAAAGGTTTCGGCAAAAGTTGAAAGAGTTGCATTAGCAGATTACGCAGAAGATGGAGAGTGCTTATCATGTCAGGGATAAATAATGGGGGATTACTTAACGCATCTGAGGCCTACAAGCCATTTCAGTATCCATGGGCTATGGAGGCTGCTGAAGCCCACGAAAAGGTTCATTGGGGCACTTGGGAAGCAGAATTGCAGGAAGATGTTAATCAATGGAAGAGTAAAGCGCTGACCAAACAGGAAAAAGAGCATATTACGCAAATCTTAAGGCTTTTTACCCAAACTGACGTGCAGGTAGGCGGTAATTATTGTGACTTATTTATTCCTGTTTTTAAAAATAATGAAATAAGAAATATGCTTCTTAGTTTTGCGAATAGAGAGGGGAGCCATCAGCGCGCTTATGCTCTTTTGAATGATACTCTCGGCCTTGAGGAAAAAGAATATTGGGCTTTCCTTGAGTATGAGCAGATGGCTGAGAAAATTCAGTTTATGCAGAGTACAAATGTTTCATCGAAAAGAGGAATCGGACTATCTTTGGCTCAGTCTGTTTGCAATGAAGGTATGTCTCTTTTTTCTGCTTTCGTTATGCTTCTAAATTATCAAAGATTTGGAAAAATGAAGGGCATGTGTACTATTGTTGAGTGGTCGGTAAGAGATGAAACCATCCACGTCCAATATATGTCAAAGCTTTTCCGCACATTCTGCGAAGAACACCCAAGGGTTGTAAATAATGAGTTTAAAAAGGCCATTTATGATATGTATAAGACTGCAGTAAAGCTTGAAGATAAGGTTATCGATTTAGCTTATGCAGTAGGCCCGGTTGAGGGTCTAACATCTGATGAAATGAAGCAGTATATCAGATATATTGCAGATCGCAGACTTATTCAGCTTGGGCTAAAGCCAAATTATGGAGTAAAAGAAAATCCTCTACCATGGTTAGATTGGGTGCTCAACGGAGATACTATGAGCAACTTCTTCGAAAAAAGGGTAACCGACTATAATGCATCTGGGATGGATGGAGAGTGGGGCTGGTAATTTTCAGCTAATATTTGATATTAGTTTGAGGATTTATTCATGAAAAAGTTATCTTTATTGAAAAAATGGCTTTATGAAAATAACTTAAAAAAAGAAGCCTTATTAACCTCAAAAATAAATAGATTGCATAAATATGCTGTTTCTAAAAACGAAATAAAAAGGTTAAAAGATTGGCTAAATGAAGATTATTCCAAGTTGAGCTTTGACGAATTATTTGATGGCAAGCTTAGAGTTGTAATACCTTATGAAACAGAAGATGCAGATAAATTGAGTGAGGTTGTAGATTTCTTAAGAGAAAAAGGATGGTTCCCCGCTGGTGGCAGCAATCGTTTTGAGCTAAAGACAGTAGACCAAAAGATGCAAAATGCTATGGGCTCAATTTATACGATAAAAGCGCAAGTTCCAGATCTAAAGGTTGTCAAAAAAGAGGAAAGGGAAATTCCGTTTGGCCCGAGAGCAGGTGAGGTAATAACTCGAAACAAAATAACATCTATATCAAAGGTTCTTGCCAATCCCAGCGAGGGCGCTCCAGAATGGATGTCTAAATGGTGGCAGGAAAAGCAGGCCGAATATGCAAAAGATTATAACTGGAGGCAAATAGAATCATCATTTGCCCATGGTAATCTTGAAGAAAAATACTCGGTTCTTATATCAAGAGATCCAATTGATGTACTGAGAATGAGCGATCATGAAAATATAAGATCCTGCCATTCTGAAGGTAATTCTTATTTTAACTGTGCAATAAAAGAATCAAGAGGGCATGGGCCTGTTGCATATCTTATCGAAAACTCTGATTTAAACGATCTTCTTAGACCGCCCGGATCAACCGGAGAAGACTCTGATGGGATTGATATAGGCGATCTAGACGGACAAGAAATATTTAGAGATATAGATCGGAATATAGAAGGAATGGCCCCTGTGTCTAGAGTTAGGCTTAGAAAATATGTAAATGAAATCGATGAATACGAGTTTGCCGTTCCAGAGGATAGAACTTACGGAAGAACTCCACCTGGTTTTATAGATGTTGTTAGGGATTGGGCATGGAAGTCTCAAAAGCACCTATTTGAACATGAGGGAGAGGTGGTTGCCCCTCCAGAAGATGAAATAAGGATGTATGGAGGAAGCTATAGGGATACATCCGATGGAGAGCTTCTTAATAGCTTTTTTTCGAAAGGAGGAGTTGGACCAGAGTATTACGGGAACGTTGAAACAGACCTCGAGGAGGGTGAGGAGGATGTGGCCACCCTTTGGGCTGAAGAGGTTGAGGATATATTGGATCAATACAGAACAAGCTTTGAAAATATATATCCCGATGCAGAAGTTCATGATGATTGGGGTGATCAAGTAACAGTTACTGCAGGCGTAAGCTTAAGGGCGGAAGTACCTCTTGATGGCTGGGAAGAGCCAGGCTCAAAATGGGAAGATGGAGCTTTCATACATCCCGGAGAGCTAAAAAGTATTCCGATAACATATCGCGCACAGCAAAAAGACCGCAGCTTTACAAGCATTATTGAGCATGACGAATATGGTGAGATTAATAATATAGATATTGTTTCGGGCAATTTAATTATTGATTTAGATTTTAGGTGCGATGACTGTACAAATCCGGATGATATATCTAGCTTTTTTGAATGGGCGGAAAGAGATATAGACTCAAAATATAATCAATATATTGAAAAAGTTAGGCGCGGACTTGTAGATGGCGGATATATAAAGCCAAAAGCTTTTGATTCATTTGACGAAAAGATGGATTCTGCTTTGCTTTTAAATCTTGATGTGTTTGGGGACAAAGATGATTATGACGGAGAAATTTTAATTTCTCCCAAGCCAGGCATGCTGGAATATAATTTAGAAAAATTAAATATTGATAAGTTAGAAAAAGCTGGCATAAAGTTAGCGGATATTATCTATGTGCATCCTCTTAATGGCGAAATAAAAGATACTTTATTTAAAATAAACTTAGATCAGGAAAAGAAGAAGATATTTGATTTACTATATAATATTGAAAAGCAAAAATTTGAAGAGGCAAAAAGTCAACTCAATTTTCCATTCTATAAGCCAGATGATCTAAATGATTACAGAAAAATGTTCAACAATCTAAATCTTAGCGCAAAAGTAAATCTTAATTCGAATAGCTCATTATTTGGAACTATAACTTCAAAATTTTCTATTTACGTTTATTCAAATGAATCTGACGCCAAATTAAACTTAGCAGAAAAATTTATAAAAGAAATAGACAAGCAGTTTGAAAATATTAAAAATATTATAGAGAACGGATTAGAGTCTAAAATTGCAAAGTTAAATGAAGTTATAGATAATAAAACAAAAGATTTTTATGACGGCAAGCTGGCCAGACCAATAATTGAAAAGCTCAAGGGATATAATGAAGATGTTAGGCGATTGGCCCTATGGATTGAGGCAAATTGGAATAATTTCACAGAAGAAGAGAAAGCAGTTGCTTATAACCAATATTTGATTCCCACGGAAAGAGACGGTGACTATATTCATGATGAAAGATTTGATTTTCCAAAGTGGTGGGAGTCCTGGGTCCCCAAAAGAAGTGACTGGAGCGGAATTTCAATGAAAGATATTCAGATTAGCAAAGAACCAAGCGAAAAGCCAAATGAACCTACAGAAGAGCTAGAGACAACAGGCGAGGTAATTGAGTATAGTGAAGATCAATAATTTATCTTTTAAATTGCAAACAAAAGCAAATAGAGACTAATATTTAGGTATCATATAGAATGATAACAAAAATTTTAACAGATCGCGTAGGCTACACTAGGGACGTAAAAGAAATACGTCAAGAATGGCTGCGCGATCTTTTTTATTTTATTGGCCTGGATGTAGAGGCTATGGACGAAATGGAGCGAGATGAAATTCTTGACTATATGCTTGAAAACGAGATTGAGGTTATAGAGCACAAAAGTATTGATGCTTTAGAAGTTAGATTTAATGGAGAGTTAGTTGGAGAGTGGGCTGGGCCGACCCTTACCTTGAGGCAAGATGATGATGGGTCGCTTTATTACGAAGTCGAAATAGAGCATTGGACCATCGAAGAAGATCAAATAGAATAAACCGGAGAAAAAGTGAGAAAAAAAACATTTGTTTTAGACACATCAGTTTTAGTACACCATGAAGATTCAATACACGCATTTCCAGATCAAAAAGTTATCATACCAATGGTTGTTCTAGAGGAAATTGACAATCTCAAAACAAGATCTGACTCGGTTGGGAATTCAGCAAGATATGTTAATAGATTTTTAGACGAATTAAGAGGGAAGGGCTCTCTTGCTAGCGGCGTAAAGCTCGATAATGGTCAAGAAATTCAGGTTTATACTGAATTGGA
>Ga0181591_10004076_pt1 | contig 12749 bp, 14 predicted proteins | sample 071ome_33_FD_133757 | JGI IMG/M metagenome (GOLD analysis project Ga0181591, IMG submission 133757) | Coastal salt marsh microbial communities from the Groves Creek Marsh, Skidaway Island, Georgia - 071412AT metaG (megahit assembly) | ecosystem: Environmental > Aquatic > Marine > Intertidal...
AGTACGTCGTCGGTAGTCATTTAACGGCCCGTATAAGTATGGGGACGCAAGGCGCGCAACTCTTCTTTCACTGCGTCAGAGACGGCTAGCTCCTCGATGAAGGCGGAAATCGTGCGTTGCGTTATGCCTTCGTTGGTTCGGGTAAGGGCCTTAAGCGCCTCGTAGGGTTGCGGGTAGGATTCCCGACGAAGGATGGTTTGAATGCCCTCCGCCACCACGGCCCAATTGGATTCCAAATCGGCATCCATGGCGTGTTCGTTCACTATCAACTTGTGGAGTCCTTTCTGCAGGTTTTGCATGGCAAGAAGGCTGTGTCCAAAGGGCACGCCTACATTTCGGAGCACGGTGCTGTCGGTGAGGTCGCGTTGCAAGCGCGAAATGGGCAATTTGGCGGCGAGGTGCTCGAGCAAGGCGTTGGCGATACCGAGGTTGCCTTCGGCATTTTCAAAGTCAATGGGATTCACTTTGTGGGGCATCGCGGATGAACCTACTTCACCGGCGACAATGCGCTGCTTGAAGTATTCCATGCTGATGTACTGCCACACATCCTTGGCCAAATCCATGAGGATGGTGTGAATGCGTTTCATGCCGTCCAAGTAGGCCGCGAGGTAATCGTAGTGGTCGATTTGGGTCGTAGGGAAGGAACGCTTGAGTCCCAATGTTTCATGGCAGAACTGGCTGGCGAAGGCGTGCCAGTCGGTGTTTGGAAAGGCGGCAAAATGGGCATTGAAGGCCCCGGTCGCCCCGCCAAATTTGGCTGCGAACGGGATGCTGTTTAACAGATTGCGTTGCTGCTCCAAGCGCACAATGAAAACCTCCCACTCTTTGCCCAATCGGGTGGGGGATGCGGGTTGCCCGTGGGTTCGGGCGAGCATGGGAAGGTGGGCCCAAGCATTGGCTTGGTCCCGGAGGGTGTCGAGCAAATCCTCCAGCGCAGGCAAGAAAATCTCCTCGTGGTACTCTTTGATCGACAGCGGAATAGCGGTATTGTTGATGTCCTGAGAGGTGAGGCCAAAGTGGATGTATTCGGACTGCTCCGCGAGGCCCAGTCGGATCATTTGGTCCTTCAAAAAGTATTCTACGGCCTTGACATCGTGGTTGGTCGTTTTTTCAATTCGCTTGATTTCCAAAGCATCGGCCTCTGAAAATTCCGCGTACAGGGCACGAAGGGCGTCTTTTTGCTCCTCAGAAATGCCAGCCAGGGCGGGCAAGGGAAGCTCGGCCAGGGCAATGAAGTACTCCACCTCTACACGAACGCGGTAGGCGATGAGTCCAAATTCCGAGAAATAAGGCGAAAGGGGCTGTGTGGTCCGAGCATATCGGCCATCGAGCGGCGACAGAGCGTGTAAGGCGAATTCCATTCCTAATACTAAAGCACAAAGGTACCAAATGCCGGCAGCATGGGCACGGACTTTGGGCCTTCCGCTTGAAATATCTGCCATTCCCGCCCATTGGTTAGGGCCCCCCAGGGGGCGCGGGTCGCCGAATTGTACCGCATCCACTGGTCACCGACGGATTCATTCAAGGGAATGTGTTCGGCCTTGCATTCGATGAGCATCCAAAGTTGGCCATGATGAAAAACGGCGATGTCGAAGCGGCGCACCATTCCATGGACCTGAATTCCGCGCTCCACCGCGATGGAGGCAGAGGGGTATCCCGCATCGAGGACAAGGCGCCGAAGGGCGTCTTGACGGACCCATTCCTCGGGTGTGGCCTTGACGTATTTGCGCCGAAATGCGTCCCAAAGCGTGTCGCTGTGCGGGTCGAGTTCATGCATGCTCGAATGAAGCCAAGGGCGTGGTCGCATGATGCAAGGTTATGTACTTTTGTGGGATTCTCATGAAGAAAAAAGTACTGCCCTACCGCGATCCTTTCGGCTACCCCATTTGGGCCAAGCGCACGGTCATCTTCTGGTTTGGGATTATCACGTGGTACCGCTGCAATCGTCTGAACAAGCTGGTTGTCCTTGGCGGGGAGCATTTGAAGGCACTTCCCAACCAAAACGTCCTCTTTGTGAGCAACCACCAGACCTATTTTATGGACGTGGCGAGCATGTACCTCGTGTTTAGCCATGCCAAACACCGCATTTTTGATCGGGCGGACCGCTTTTGGCCCTTCATCAATCCCAAAATCAATCTCTTCTTTATCGCAGCCAAAGAAACCATGAAGTCGGGGTTGCTGCCCAGGGCACTCTCCCTCGCGGGTTCCGTGAGCATCAAGCGCACTTGGCGTGAGGCAGGTAAGGAGGTCTCCCGAAATGTGGATCCACGCGATTTGGACAATATCAAAAAGGCCATCCAAAATGGTTGGGTGATCACATTTCCGCAAGGGACGACCAAGCCGTATGTGCCTGGAAGACGTGGTACAGCGCACATTATTAAGCAGTTAAACCCAGTTGTCGTGCCCGTGGTCATAGATGGCTACCGACGAGCATTCGATAAAAAGGGCCTTCGAACCAAAAAGCGTGGTTCCACCCTCACCATGCGATTTAAGGAGCCCATGGCCTTTGATGCGCAGCTCACGCCGCAAGAGATTCTCGATCAAATCATGGACGCCATCGAGCAGTCCCCAATGCACCACGGAATTCGTACCTTGGAACCCAGTAATCGTCCAGCAACCGCCTGAACATGAAACGCATTCTCCTCCTAATCGCTACGGCGACCGCCCTCTTTTCGGCCTGTGAAAATGGCATCTTGCCCGAGGACGCGAGCTATGACCAACGCAATGTGGTGCTCCGCCATTTTTTCTATTACGACGGGGTCACCATGGATACCAACAAGGTCTTTTTGCTGGGGAACGCCGAAGTGCGTTTCCAAGACATTGAGCTGGTGTTTGGTGAATACTATTTCACAGACCACTTGGACGATACGTTGACGCCGAATTTCAAGGATACGGTGAATCCCTATGTCTTTGATCCCGTGGCAGCTTCTTTGACGTACAACACGGAAGCTCGCTTGTACCGTTTATCCAAGGGAGTCTATTCAGGGACCCACCATTTCCGAATGGGCTTGGACTCTGCTGCGAATGCGACAGCACCCAGTGCTTGGAGTGAAAAACATACCCTTCGCCATCCGGGCTTGCATCGAGGAGCGGGAGAGGGCTACAACATATTGTATATCAAAGGTTTGTACAAAGACGCGAGCGATACGACCGTGCTGGCGCCCAACAAGCCTTTTGTATACCGAGTGTCCAACAATTTGATGCAGATGGATTGGTTTAAGTCCATGTCCTTCAACGTGGTTCCCAACCGCGATGTGAACATCAACATTGTTTGGGACATCGATAAACTCCTCTTGGGAACAGACCCTTTGTTGGTCGATGATTTGGATGTGGATCCTAGCAATCCGATTTCGGCGGGATTGTGGCCAAGCATCAAGGCCAACATGGAGGCCTCCTACCAGATTCAGCTTTAACCTTTTCGGATGAAGGCGCACTTCATTGCCATCGGCGGTTCGGCGATGCACAATTTGGCATTGGCCTTGGCCGAACGGGGCGATACGACCATTACAGGGAGTGACGACGCCATTTTTGAACCTTCGCGCAGTCGCCTTGCCGCAGCCGGCATCCTTCCAGAATCCGAGGGCTGGTTCCCGGAGAAGATTACGTCGGATGTGGAGGCGGTTATCCTCGGCATGCACGCTCGGGCGGACAATCCAGAGCTGCTGCGCGCCCAAGAATTGGGCCTTCCCATTTTCTCCTACCCCGAATACCTCTACGAAGCCACCAAAGGCAAGACCCGTGTGGTAGTGGGAGGGAGCCATGGGAAAACCAGTACTACCTCGATGCTTTTGCATGCCTTGCGCATGGATGGCCTCGATGTCGACTACATGGTAGGCGCTCAGCTGGCGGGCTACCAAACCATGGTTCGCTTGTCCAACTCGGCGGAATGGGCCGTTTTTGAAGGAGATGAATACTTGTCCTCTCCCATTGATTTACGCCCCAAATTTCACCTTTACCGGGCCAATGTAGCCATCCTGACAGGCATGGCCTGGGACCATGTCAATGTGTTCCCCACCATGGCGGACTACGAGAAGGCCTTTAGCGGTTTTCTGGAAAGCATGGAGCCCGGAGGCACCTTGATTTACAACGAAGAGGATGAGGCTTTGACCGCCGTCGTTCTCGCCGATCAAAGCCCAATTCGCAAGATTCCCTACCGCACCCCGGCGTACCGGGTGGAGCATAATCAATGGATCTGGGAGACCCCTCATGGGGACCTACCTCTGCGCATTATGGGCCGTCACAACCTGAGCAATGCTGAGGGTGCCCGTTGGTTGGCATTGGAAATGGGGATTCAAGAGGAAGACTTCTACGATGCTATGGCCACGTTTGAAGGCGCTCAGCGCCGATTGGAAGTGCTCGCGGAGTCCGAAGCGCGCTGTGTGCACTTGGACTTTGCCCATGCGCCGAGCAAGGTGAAAGCGACGGTGGCCGCGTATGTGGAGACCTATGACCAAACCGCGGGTCTTCTGGAATTGCATACGTTTAGTTCATTGAACCCAGCCTTTATCCCGGGCTATGCGGGTACCATGAAGGGTTTGGGCCAGGCGATGGTCTACTTTGATCCAGCCGCCGTAGCGCACAAGAAGCTTCCTGCCTTGGATCCGGCGTGGGTGCAGGAAACCTTTGGACCTGGAGTCAAGGTGTTCACGCGCCAAGAGGAGGTTCAGGCCGCTTTGGAGGCTTTGCCCGCCACCTGCCACGTGCTCATCATGTCGTCTGGAAATATGGGCGGCATCGATGTCCGCACTTGGGCTTCTTCTTGGGTCTAAGAGGTGCCTCTCTAGCAACCCCCGGATAAGAATCCTCCCATCAATGGCCAGGAAAGGCTCCAGAGCCATGTGGTGCGCAATTTATCGGTGCGCATGTCCAAGGTGGTCTGAGGGCCAAAAGCGATCTCTACAGGAAGAATGATGCAGTGTTTGAAAAGGAAAGGGCTGTCGCGATGGCGGTAATGCCCTTGAACCCGGAATACCCAGGGGTAGCCTGTTTGGTGGTACACGAGCGGAACACCTGGGGTTTCTGTGAATGAGCTGCGCGCATAGCCCCAGCCGAGACTCGCACTGAGATCCCATGGACTGTATTCATCGACCCCAATGAGAAATCCCGAAGCGAGGAAGCCTGCCCAGCGCATTTGATCCAAGTACAGCAGTTCGCCGGTCTCCGTCAAGGCTTGACTTTGGGCATCCTGTACACTCAAGCCCACGGAAAAGTGCCGGTGAATGCGCATGGAAAGCTGTAGACCGCTTAGATTGCCCGTAATACTGTTATTCGCAGAAGTATTAGGAGAAAAAAGCTGGTACGGTCCGCTCTCAAAATGGGCCTTGAAAGGCAGGGTGTAGGTTTGCTCCATCCCAAGGGGTTCAGGGCTCTGAGCACTGTCAGATTGCCCAAAGGCAGCGACGGGGAGAAGGAAAGTGAGGGCAAAGAGGAACCTCATTCCTCCATCAATTTGCGCTGCATTTCGTCCATCTCAAAGAAGTCTTCCGCTTCTTGGTAGGTGGGTACGACGGGTAAATCCTCATCGAAGAGATGGAGTAGGCTCTCGCGGACAATGATGATGAAACTGTAGTTCTCGTCAAGGCGTTCTACCTGGAAATCTTGAAGCGCTTCGGTGTCCTCAAACTCCTCCACCATGGTCAAATTGAGCACCACATGGGAGGTGGAATGCTTCGCCATAAGTGCGAGCAATTCGGTGACATCCGATGGGGCAAAAAGGTCTTCCCCGAACTTGATGTGCAAGAAGGCGGATTTCGTTTCTACTTTAAAAGACATGGTCGTTAAGCAATGTTCTTTCCTTGGGAGGCGAGAAGATACAACACAGCCATGCGAACTGCTACACCGTTTTGGACTTGATCCAAAATGATGGCATGCTCCGAATCCGCTACTTCCGAGGTGATTTCCACCCCGCGGTTTATGGGCCCCGGATGGAGAATGACTGGAATCGAAGACAGGGCGCGCAGCTTGTCCATGGTGACGCCGTAGCGCATGTGGTATTCCCGAATACTCGGGAAGTAGGCGCGGTCCATTCGCTCGTGCTGGACGCGGAGCATATTGGCTACATCTGCCCATTCCAAGGCATCTTCCAAGCGTGGAATCACTTGGACACCCAGGGAGTAAATGTGTCGGGGGATTAAGGTGGCAGGCCCGCACACGGCGACTTCCGCACCAAGTTTTTGGAGGCAGTAGATGTTGCTCAAAGCCACGCGGGAGTGGGTAATGTCGCCCACGATGACGACCCGCTTGCCAGTCAAGTCTCCGAGTTTTTCGGACATGGAGAAGGCATCTAAAAGGGCCTGAGTGGGGTGTTCGTGGGTTCCGTCGCCCGCGTTCACAATGTGCGCATCCACATGCTTGCTCAGAAATTCTGCGGCCCCGGGTTCGGCATGGCGCATCACAATCATATCCACCTTCATGGCGAGGATGTTGTTGACCGTATCCACAAGGGTTTCTCCTTTTTTGACCGAAGAATTGGAGGCGGCAAAGTTGATGACGTCGGCGCTCAGACGCTTTTCGGCCAATTCAAAACTCAATCGCGTTCGAGTCGAGTTTTCAAAAAATAAATTGGCAATTGTGATGTCACGCAGCGAGGGGACCTTCTTGATCGGGCGGTTGATCACCTCCTTGAATTGGGCGGCCCAATGTAAAATCAAATGGATGTCTTCAGGACTCAGTCCCTTGATGCCTAAGAGGTGGCGAGTGCTCAGTTTAGCGCTGTGCGGCATGTGGGGTAGATTCAATCAAAACAGTTGGGAGATTTTCGGTCCAATCAAGCCGAACCCGCTCCTCCGCGATGGCATCGACCCGGCGGCCCGAATAGTCAGGTTGGATAGGGAGTTCGCGCGAAAAACGCCGATCGATCAGCACGCATAGTTCGACGCGAAGAGGGCGGCCATAGTCTCCCAAGGCATCCATGGCAGCGCGTACGCTCCGTCCTGTGTACAAAACATCGTCGACCAGAATGACCCGTTTACCCTCGATGAGCAGATCCATTTGGTTGGGACTCGCAGCAAGGGGTTCCTCACGGCGACGGAAATCATCGCGATGGAAGGTGATGTCGAGGGCGCCGAAGGGGATGTGGGGGACACCATGTTCCGCTTGAAGACGCTCAACAATGGATTCCGCCAACCGCGTGCCTCGCGGCTGCAAACCAATGATCACCGAATTGTTCCAAGGAAAATGAACTTCGTTCAGTTGGCAACAAAGTCGGTTCAGCGTTAAAGCGCAGTCCCGAGCGTCCAGAAGCGTTTTGGTGGCCATGTTAAGCACAAAGGTACTTTTTTACCCGTGAATACGGCGCACTTCTTCGAACCCGAAATTCGGGCTGCATCCCAGTTGGAGAAATGAATCCAGCCTAGCTATTCATGGAGATCAAGAACTCCTCGTTATTGAGGGTCTTCGACATCCGGTCGTGCATGAATTCCATTGCTTCTACCGGGGTCATATCGGCTAGGTGGCGGCGTAAAATGTACATGCGGCTTAGCACCTCCGTTGGAAGGAGCAAGTCTTCTTTGCGGGTTCCAGAGGACATGAGATCTAGAGCGGGCCATACACGGCGGTTGGCAATCTTGCGGTCCAACTGCATTTCCATGTTGCCCGTGCCCTTGAATTCTTCAAAGATGACCTCGTCCATTTTCGATCCGGTGTCAATCAATGCCGTCGCCAAAATGGTCAAGGATCCGCCGTTTTCGATGTTTCGCGCAGCGCCAAAGAAACGCTTGGGCCGGTGCAAGGCATTGGCGTCGACACCCCCAGAAAGTACCTTGCCGGAGGCTGGGCTCACGGTGTTGTAGGCACGCGCCAAGCGCGTGATAGAATCTAGAAGGATGATGACGTCGTGGCCACATTCCACCAATCGCTTGGCTTTTTCCAGCACAATGTTGGCAACTCGAACGTGGCGCTCGGCGGGTTCATCGAACGTTGATGCCACGACTTCTGCGTTGACGCTGCGGGCCATGTCCGTCACTTCCTCGGGGCGTTCATCGACGAGCAGGATGATCATGTAGGCCTCGGGGTGGTTGGCGGCAATGGCGTTGGCTACTTCCTTGAGCAAGGTGGTTTTACCCGTTTTTGGTTGGGCCACAATCAAGCCGCGTTGGCCTTTGCCAATGGGGCTAAACAAGTCGATGACACGCGTGGACAAGGTGCTTCGGCGACCCGTAAGGTTGAATTTCTCTTCTGGGAAGAGGGGTGTGAGGTGCTCGAAGCTGACGCGGTCTCGGATAAAATCAGGCTCGCGGCCGTTGATGCTGATCACTTTCGTGAGGGGGAAGAATTTTTCTCCTTCTCGCGGAGGGCGAACTTCGCCGCGGACCGTATCGCCCGTTTTGAGGCCAAATTGTTTGACCTGCTGGACGGAAATGTACACGTCATCCGGGGAGTTCAAATAATTGTAGTCGGAAGAACGCAAAAAGGCAAAATTGTCGGGCATCATTTCAACGACTCCCTCTGTGGGGATGATGCCTTCGAATTCGTAGTGCCGGCGGTCTTGGCGTTCCGTGCGTTCTGGACGGTCAGGACGGTCTCCGCGTTCGGTGCGCGGTCCGCGTTCGGTGCGCGGTCCGCGCTCGGTGCGGTCGCCTCGGTCGGGGCGATCACCCCGCTCGGGTCGGTCACCGCGATCTGAACGCGGTCCACGGTCAGGACGGTCTCCTCGGTCAGGGCGCTCTCCCCGTTCAGGTCGTTCTCCGCGATCTGAACGCGGTCCGCGGTCAGGGCGTTCGCCCCGCTCTGGGCGATCCATGCGTTCGGGACGAGGGCCCCGCTCTGGACGATCATTGCGCTCTCCTTGGGAAGAGGTGGCGTCTGGTCCTTGGAACGACTCGGCACGAGGGGTATCCACCGTTTCGGTGCGATCCGTTTGGACACGTGCAGGGCGGCCACGACGACGTTCCGGGGCCGCGGGGGCATCGGAGGACGTGGCGGAAGATGACGAAGGCTGTCCTGCGCCAGCAATGGCTTCAAGAAGTTCGGGCTTGCGCATGTAGCGGGCTTTGGGGATACCCAGGGCTTCGCCCATAGCTTTGAGTTCGGGGAGTTTTAATTCCGTGATATCGGGGGAATTAGCCATAAAAAACGCGAAAAATGATCGTAAAAAGAGGGATCTAACGTAGAAGTAGGGAGGGGGAGGGTGCGAATTTTTGCACCGGGGAACACCACAATAGTACAAAAAATTCGGAAATTGCGCACTCTATGTGGCAAAGAATCCAAACCCTGTACATGGCCCTCGGTGCCGTGATGTTCTTTTTCGTTGGTTACAACAACCTGAGTAATGCCCAATCCTTGCTCGCGGGCTTAGGGGTGGCGCTGCTTTTGGCCAACATCACCTACTACAAACACCGCAAACGCCAGTTTATGGTGAATCGGGTAGTGGTGATTGTTGCCTTCGTCCTGGAAGGCTGGTTGATCTACGGTTCAATGGGCCTTGTGGAGGGGGCCGCCACGGTGTCGGGATTCTTGCCTCTGGCGGCGCCCTTGTTGGCCGTCATCTTCACGGCGATGGCCAATCGCGCCATTCAAGCGGACGAGAAGAAAGTTCAGTCAGCTGATCGCTTCCGCAAATAAGCCGCTAGAGGGCCTTGAGGGCCCCGCGCTTTCCTAATTCAATAACCACCAGATTCTCGATGCCTTGTGCACCGAGGTCAAAGCGCAGCATCGTGCGCATGTGATGGAATCCATGGTGTCCAGCGGCCCCGGGATTCAAGCATAGAACACCACTTGGGTCATGGCCGACACGCAAGATGTGCGAATGGCCGCAAATGAAAATGTGGGGCTGGTGCGTGGCGATGCCGGCCCGAATGGCATGAGGCAAACGTCCGGCAACCCCCCCAATATGGGTCATCCAAATTCGGCTCTGAGCACGTTGGGTATGAATGTCTTTGGGGGCTTCCCTGCGCATTGCACCGTCGTCAATATTCCCGTGGACGGCCACCAAAGGCCCACATTGCCGGAGGTCATCGAGGATATCCAAGGAGCCAATGTCTCCGGCATGCCAAATTTCATCGACGGCCCGCGCATGGGTTCGAATCGACTCGTCCATATGTCCGTGGGTGTCGGACAATAAAAGGATGCGCTGCGCTGTACCTTTGGCGTTCATTCATGCAAACTTCGGGAATATCTACGTACGCGATGCGCTTGGCTTACCATGGCGCGCCCTATAGCGGATGGCAAATTCAGCCAAGCCAGAAGACGGTGCAGGGGGAGTTGGAAGTGGCCTTGAGTTCATTGCTCCGGCAACCCATTGGCGTAGTCGGGGCGGGTCGGACGGATACCGGCGTGCATGCGGCGAACTACGTGGCCCATTTTGAAGGGCCGGAGGGCCTGAATACCCTGGACCTGGCCTACCGTTTGAATCGATTTTTGCCTCCACGAATTTCCGTGTTTGAAATCCAAGGAGTGGCCTCCGATTTTCATGCGCGATTTGCCGCAACATCGCGTTCGTACCGCTATGTGTTGCAACGCGAGAAATCCGTGTTCCATACCGATACAGCATGGTACTATCAGCGCCCCATGGATTTGGAGCGCCTGCATCAAGCTGCCGCGTCCCTTTTTACGACTGAAGAATTCTCCGCCTTTGCCCGTTTGGGCAGCCATACCGGCACGACACTCTGTACTCTGCAGCATGCCCGCTGGATCGATCAAGGGGAAGCGTGGGTTTTTGAAGTCCGAGCCAATCGATTTTTACGCAACATGGTCCGCTCTTTAGTCGGTACCATGGTAGAATACGCCCTTGACAAACGTTCCTGGGCATCTTGGGAATCTCTCCTTCAGGGAGGGGAGCGGACTGATTCGGGCGATTCAGCCCCGGCACACGGATTAACTTTTGCGGGCGTCACCTATCCAAATTCTCCTTTTAATGAGCGCGAAAACGCCCCCTTCTAAGCCCTCGGTGGCTGGAAAAGCCTTTGACTGGAACGTCCTGCGCCACGTGCTCAAGTATGCCCGGCCCTACCGGTGGCAAACGATGGCCGCGGCCGGACTATCGGTCTTCCTCGGGGTCTTGAGTACGGCTCGGCCTATTTTGGTGCGCGATGGGGTGGATGATGCGGTCGTGTCCGCGGATTGGCATGCTTTGTACGTGGCCATGATGTGGTTGGCGGGCGCCCTTGTTCTCGAATCCCTGGGCCAGTTCGCGTTTATTTATACGACCAATGATTTGGGCCAGCGGGTGATCAAGGACATCCGCATTGAGCTCTTTGGGAAACTGCTTCATTTCAAAATGCCCTTCTTTGATAAAACCCCGGTCGGGACCCTGGTGACGCGGACGGTAAGCGACGTGGAGACCATGGCTGACATTTTTTCGGATGGCTTGCTCGTCATTTTTGGGGATCTATTCAAAATTGCCGTGATGGTGGGTGTCATGTTCTTCCTATTTGATCCCGCCTTGGTGGCTATCAGCTTGAGTGTCATTCCCCTGCTTTATTTGGCCACACGTTGGTTTCAGCGGAGCATCAAGTCCGCTTTTACCGATGTACGCAATCAAGTGGCGGCACTCAACGCCTTCGTGCAAGAGCGCATCACCGGGATGATGATTGTACAACTCTTTGCCCGTGAGGGTGTCGAACATCAACGCTTTTCGGCCATCAATACCAAGCACCGCGATGCGAATATTCAAAGCATTTGGTACTTCAGCTTGTTTTTTCCCATCATCGAAATGTTGTCCGCCGTCAGCATCGGTCTGGCGATATGGTATGGCGGGGCTGCGGCGGCGGCTGGAGCAGCGATTAGCATTGGCGACTTAACTGCCTTGATTCTCTTTATCAACCTCTTATACCGGCCTCTACGGCAGTTGGCAGACCGCTTTAACACCCTGCAGATGGGCATGGTGGCGAGCGATCGGGTGCTCAAATTGATTGCGAACACCGATGACCGGGAACCCTCCGGAAGTCATGTGGCGGAGGCGGTGCAAGGCCATGTGGAATTCCGGGGCGTCCATTTTTCCTACCTCCCAGATGAGCCCATTCTGCGCGGCATTGATGTAGATATCCCCGTGGGTGAAACGTGGGCCTTGGTGGGGGCTACCGGTTCGGGAAAGAGCACCTTGGTGCATTTGCTGTTGGGTTATTACCTCGTTCAAGAGGGAGAAATTCGCTTGGATGGGGTGCGTTTGCGAGACTGGAATGTGAATTCCCTTCGTCGGCATGTCGCCTTGGTACAGCAAGATGTCTTTTTGTTTTCGGATACGGTTCGCAACAATGTGACCGTATATCGGGATATACCCGATTCGGCCATTTGGTCTGCTGCGGAGGCGATGGGCATCGACGAGTTTTTGCGCAGTCTTCCAGGTGGGTTGGACTATGATGTGAAGGAACGCGGCGGTATGCTCAGCACCGGGCAACGCCAGTTGCTCGCCTTCTTGCGGGCCTACTTACGAAACCCCTCTTTACTCATTCTCGATGAGGCTACTTCAAGCATAGACTCCCAGGCGGAGGCCTGGATTCAACAAGCAACCTTGACCTTGACAGAGGGCCGAACCTCCTTGGTGGTGGCGCATCGATTGGCGACCGTTCTGAACGCAGACCGCATTGTGGTCCTGGACAAGGGAATGGTGGTAGAGCAGGGCCGCCATGAGGAGCTGCTTGCCAAGGGTGGTGCGTATGCCAACCTGTATGAAAAGCAATTCTTTGGGGAGGAAGGCTAACGGCTAGCCTAAGAGCAAATCAGCCTAAGGTGCTTTTTGGGTCAAGTACCGGAATGCTTGGGGTCATGGTTTGCAAAAAGGTTTGGAATTCTTCGACTCGTTGAATTTGAAA
>Ga0181591_10004083_pt1 | contig 12734 bp, 12 predicted proteins | sample 071ome_33_FD_133757 | JGI IMG/M metagenome (GOLD analysis project Ga0181591, IMG submission 133757) | Coastal salt marsh microbial communities from the Groves Creek Marsh, Skidaway Island, Georgia - 071412AT metaG (megahit assembly) | ecosystem: Environmental > Aquatic > Marine > Intertidal...
AGGGAATCCGAAATTCCTGCCTCGCGGCTAATAAAAAACCCCGGCATTTTCATGCCGGGGTTTTGTATTGGTGGAGATGGGGGGATTTGAACCCCCGTCCGCCAATCCTCCACTAGAGAATCTACATGCTTAGCCGTCTCTATTGATTTAACTCGTCACGACCCGAGGGGCAGGGTGTTCGGAGCTGTCTCGATTAAGTTTTAACCTGTTGGACTACGAGCGAAGTCCGCGAGGCGAGGCTATAAGACGATGCCATCGTCACCCGGCTATAGCCACCCGGGATCTGATGTAAGCGGGCTTAAGCCGCTAGTGCGTAGTTTTCGTCGTTTGCGACTATAACTAATGTACAACGTTTATTAACGAGATCGTTATACCCTCTCGACATGCATCCATAGCTTTGTAATCAACGTCGAATCCTAATCATCCCCGAATTCGTTTGCTTACCAGCATGGTTGCCATCAGTCTCTACTCTGATGACTGACTACTTTTATGAGGGCAAAGTGTGGAAACTCAAGCTCTCGTTACAAAAGTAGCGAAAAACACGTTGAATATTAGCACGTTAGCGTACTGAATGCTTCATTATGCGTTCTTTTTGTTTGTTCCAGTCTTTGTCTTTGGTCGCCGCCCGTTTGTCGTGGTTTTGCTTACCTTTAGCCAGTGCGACCTCTGCTTTGACATTCGGTCCTTTCCAGTACAGTGCGGTACAGACGCAGGTATGGCCTTTGGCGGCAATTTTTTGTTGCAGGCGGTCAAGCTCTTTACGGTGCATCAGCAATTTGCGCTCCCGGCGAGGCTCGCAAATCACATGACTGGAGGCTTCTTTGAGCGGCGTGATCAGAGCACCAGTGAGCCAGGCTTCACCTTTATGGAACACGATATAGCTGTCGACCAGCTGCACTTTGCCCTGGCGCAGAGATTTCACTTCCCAGCCAGTGAGGGCGATGCCGGCTTCGAGTTTGTCTTCGATGAAGTAATCGTGGCGGGCTTTTTTGTTGAGGGCAATGGTATTGCCGCTCGGTTTTGGTTTCTTTTTGCTCATGGCGGGGGATTATAAAGCAGGTTGCGGAGTTAGACGAGCGCCATGGCGCGTGCTGAATCCCGTTGAATTGGTTTGACCATTTGCAACCCTGACAGGACTGACCTGTAAAAATAGCTGACTGATTGGTTAAAACCTGCTCAATTGTAGTAATTATCGGCTGTCTGGCCTGCTCGGTGCTTGAGCCAGTACAGTAAATCTTGAACAATACGCGCGGTTTAACCGAATAAACGGATAATAAAATTATGAATAACGATAAACGGGGCATGCACGGCATCTGGAACAACCGCTGGACTTTTATCCTGGCGGCAACCGGATCGGCTGTGGGTTTGGGGAATATCTGGAAATTCCCATACATTACCGGCGAGAACGGTGGTGGCGCATTCGTACTGATGTATCTGCTGTGTATTCTGGCAGCCGGTATTCCGGTGATGCTGGCTGAGGTGTTGATTGGTCGTAAGACACGTCTGAGCCCGATTCACGCATTACAGTCGATGACTGACGAATACGAAGCACCCAAGTTCTTCCGCGTAATTGGTTGGATGGGCGCATTGGCTGGCTTCTTTATTCTGTCGTTCTACAGCGTTATCGCAGGCTGGACGCTGGAATACATCGGTGAAATGGCCTCGGGTACCTTCAATGGTGCGGATGGCGACAAAGCTGGTGCTGTCTTTAATGAGTTGCTGGCGAACCCGGTGATGCTGACGGTCTATCACACCATCTTTATGATCATGACGGCGTACGTCATTGCTCGTGGTGTGAACAAAGGGCTTGAGAATACCATCCGGGTTCTGATGCCATTGCTGTTCATCATGCTGATTCTGCTGTTGGGCTACGCCATGACCACCGAGGGTTTTTCTCAGGCGCTGCATTTCCTGTTTGACTTCGACTTCAGCAAGCTGAGCGGTGAAAGTATTGTTGTGGCGCTGGGTCACTCCTTCTTTACCCTGTCGCTGGGTATGGGTGCGATCATGGCTTACGGTGCTTACATGCCAGAGAAAGAGTCACTGGGCAAAACAGTACTGACGGTTGGTTTCCTGGATACTCTGGTAGCGCTGGTTGCCGGTATCATCGTGTTCTCAATTGTATTTACTAACAATCTGGAACCAGGTGCAGGTCCGGGTCTGATGTTTGTAACCTTCCCTCTGGCACTGGGTGGCCTGCCGGGCGGTGACATTCTGGGCGTGCTGTTCTTCGTTCTGGTTGCGATTGCGGCCTGGAGTTCTGCCATCTCCATTGCTGAGCCAGCGGTTGCCTGGGCTGTTGAACGTGGTTTGGGCCGTGTGCAGGCTACCGTCGTTATCTGTGGCCTGGCGTGGTTACTGGGTATCGGTACCGTGCTGTCGTTCAATGAATGGTCTGAAGTGAAGTTCTTCGGCAAGACCATCTTCGACAACCTCGACTTTGTATCGGCTAATATCATGCTGCCACTGGGTGGTATCCTGATTGCCGTATTTGTCGGCTGGTTTATGAAAGAAAGCCACACGGCGGCGCAGGTTGATCAGAATCGCTCAGCGCTCTACAACATCTGGCGCGTGATGGTACGTTTTGTATCGCCAATCGCCGTGGGTTACATCTTCCTGAATGGCCTGGGTGTCTTTGGTTAATTGGCTAACGGCCTTGTAAACGTCCTTTTTAGAGGCATTGTGTTACAGGCATAGCAGCTAATGCTCTGAAACGCCGGAGCGGGTATAATCCCGTTCCGGCGTTTTTATGTCTGACGTACGCGCCTGGGTCAGATGGTATCGAGAGAGGCTATGACAACGATTACCCGCAGTGCTCTGGTGATGCACACCGCTGAGCAGATGTTTACTCTGGTGAATGATGTTCGCCGTTACCCGGAATTCCTGATCGGGTGTGAAAAAACCCGTGTGATTGCCGAAGGCGACGATTTTATCGAAGCGGAACTGACCATCTCGAAAGCCGGGGTGAATCAGAGCTTCTCAACCCGTAATACCCTTGAACGTCCGAACAAAATGGAGATGCGGCTGCTCGATGGCCCGTTTAGTCGTTTTCATGGCATCTGGCATTTTGATCCGCTTTCGGACGAGGCCTGCAAGGTATCGCTGGATCTGGATTTTGAAATGGGCAACCGGATTACCGGCATGGCGATGGCAGCGGTCTTTAAGCAGGTGGCCAATATGATGGTGGATGCGTTTGTGAAGCGTGCCGATGAGGTATATGGCCGCGGTTAATCCCGGTCTTTGAGACGGAGCAGAAAGTGGAACAGCCTGAGATGATTACGGTTGAAGTGGCATACGCCTTACCGGAGAAACAAAAGATTGTCACTGTGACGGTTGAGGAAGGTACGTCGATTCTGGATGCGGCGCGCCAGTCGAGCATCGTGGATGAATTCCCACAACTGAAGCTGGATGAGGCAAAGTTCGGTATTTTTGGTAAAGCATCACGAGCACCAGAGACAGACAGCGTACGCGATGGCGATCGTATTGAAATCTACCGGCCGTTGATTATTGACCCGAAACAAGCACGTGCCAACCGTGCGGCAAAGGCGAAAAAGTAGAGCCTTTTTCGCCGATCCTATCCACCCGATGCAGAGCATATCCGCCTGATGCCGATCCTATCGGTCTGATGGTTGAGGCGAATACTGAGTGCTCTAATGCTGATTACTCGGATGTATCGAGCAGATTGGTTTTCTCGGCTTCTGCCGGCAGGTCCTGTTGCTTCTCTTTGCGGGCATCAACAGGCAACTCGCCGCTGTAGTGACTGTAGTTGCCGGAGGCATCAAAAAATACCCGGATGTGGTAGCGCTTGGTGATTTTATCTCGCTGTTCCAGGGTGTAGATATAGTCCCAGCGCAGCTCAGAGTTCGTTTGGTACGGGTTCTGAATCACAGGTGTTCCCATCACATATTCTACCTGCCTTGGGCTCATGCCGGGCTCAAGCTGCGCCAGCATATCCTCGGTAACAATGTTGCCCTGCTGAACATTCAGTTTATACACACCTGGAAATGCACACCCCGCCAGGGTTGCAATACCAAGTAAAACAGTCAGAATTGGCAGTCGCATAAAAAACTCGCTGTAGCTGTGTTCGGGTCGCCGGGCAAATGCGTGCTAGAAGCAAACGCGTATCAGTTGCGCATAGGCTGTCAGAACAGCGATAATACCTGATAATTTAACTGGCTGTGAAATATTCGAGGAAAGCATGTCCGATCAAAATGTGGAGTTGCGTAAAGCAGGATTAAAAGTCACGCTGCCGCGGGTCAAGATCCTGAGCATTCTGGAAAGCAACCCGGAAGCCCACATGAGCGCGGAAGATGTTTACCGTTCTCTGATTGATGCCGGTGAAGATGTTGGCCTGGCAACTGTGTATCGGGTTTTGACTCAATTTGAAAGTGCCGGTCTGGTTGAGCGTCACAATTTCGATGGTGGCCACTCGGTATTTGAACTGGCCCGTGGTGAGCACCACGATCATATGGTTAACGTTGAAGATGGCAGCGTGATTGAATTCTCGAACGAGCAGATTGAGCGTCTGCAGCACGAAATCGCAGAAGAGCACGGTTTCGAGCTGGTTGATCACAGCCTGGTGCTTTACGTTCGTAAGAAATAAGCATCGCCTGACACAATATAATCTGACACAACATAAAAAGCCCAGATGACGGCGTCATCTGGGCTTTTTTGTGAGAGATAAAGTGTGACGGCTTATTGCACCAGATCCAGCATCTCCTGAGCGTGCGCCAGTGTTTGCTGGGTGATATCAACACCACCGAGCATTCGTGCCAGCTCTTCTGAGCGTTGCTTTCCTGTCAGTTCGCGGATCTGAGTGTGTGTTGACTGGTCGCCACTGATTTTACTCACCTGAAAATGTTGATGCGCCTGTGCCGCAACCTGTGGCTGATGGGTAACACACATCACCTGAGCGGTTTCGCCTGCCTGGCCACTGCCAAGGGTACGCATCAACCGGCCGACCCGCTCGGCGGTGCCGCCGCCAATGCCGACATCCACTTCATCAAAAATTAAACTGGGAATCTGGCTGGTTGCAGCCGTAACCACCTGAATTGCGAGGCTGATACGGGATAATTCACCACCCGATACTACTTTTGCCAGCGGCCCGGATGGCATCCCCGGGTTGGTCTGCACATGAAAGCTGATCTGATCAATGCCATGCGGGCTGGCAAAGGTTTGTTCGTCACGGGTGAGTTGGGTCATAAACCGGGCGCGACCCAGCGCCAGCGATTCAAAGTGCGCTTCCACTTCCTGATCCAGTTGGCTGGCGGCGTGTTGTCGTGCGCGTGACAACGCCTTTGCCTGTTTAAAATAGCGCTGCTCAAGCTCAGTAACCTGTTGCTCCAGCTCCAGTAAGTCGTCATCGCTGAGGCTCAGTTGCGCCAGTTGTTGCTCCTGCTCTTGCCAGTATGCGTACAGTCGCTGTGGCTGGATCTGGTGTTTGCGTGCAACCGAGAAAATATCACCCAGCCGGTGCTCGATTTGCTGCAGCCGGTGAGGGTTCATATCCACTTGTTCAAGGTAGCGCTGCAGCGACGAGCCTGCTTCCTCGAGTTGAATATGCGCCTGCTGCAGTAGCTCGCGGGCTTCGTTCAGGCGGGGGTGCTGGTCATCCAGCTGCTCCAGATAATGCAATGCCTGATAGGTTAACTGGGTGGCGGCCATCTCACTGTTGTCATCTCCGAGGCAGGCCACCATGGCTTGCTGGCCACTGAGCAGCATATTCTCAGCATTGGATAGTCGTTTGTGCTCAGTTTCCAGTTCGTCGAGCTCGGTTTCACTCAGGTTCAGCTCCCGCAGCTCTTCCACCTGATAGCTAAGTAGCTGCCGTTGTGCCTGAATCTCACTGCTTTCTTCACTCAGCTTATGCAGCTGCTGCTTTTGCTTTTGCCATTGGCGATAGCTCTGGCTGACCTGACTGACGTCGGCTTTCAGTCCGGCAAATGCATCCAGTAGCTGCCGCGGCGTATCTTTTTGCAGCAAGCGTTGATGGGCATGCTGGGAGTGAACATCGATCAGGCATTGTGCCAGCTCTTTCAGGTCGTTGGCGGAAGCGGGGCGGCCGTTGATGTAACCGCGTGAACGGCCCTCGCAGGAAACCACACGCCGCAGAATAATCTGGTCTTCTTCGCTGGGCAGGTCGCGCTGCTCCAGCCATTCACGGGCGCTGTTGTTAACGCTGAAGCTGGCGCTGATTTCGGCTTTATCGGCACCGTGGCGAACGTTATCCGCCTCAGCGCGTTGTCCCAGTGCCAGCCCCAGTGCGTCCAGCAAAATGGATTTACCGGCACCGGTTTCCCCGGTAATCACCGCCATACCGGGTTTGAATTCCAGCTCTAGGTGGTCAACCAGGGCAAATTGATGAATGGCTAAATGAGACAGCATATCCGGCTCCTGAGGTGTATTGCGTTGAGTGACAATGGCAAGGTGCTGAATGTTTATACAGTGTTTATATGTACAGTACTGAGTGCTGTCAAGGATTTCCTTGTATTTCATCCGGGTCTGGCTCTTGAAACTGTGTTTTCCGTTCCCATATAGAGAGCAACCCTTATTTGTATGTAACACCAACCGGATCGAGGAACTATCGATGTCTGAAGAGCAGAACATTCAGGACGAACTCCAAAACCCAGCCAATGAGCAACAGGAGGCCCCGGAAGAGGCGGTGCAACACGAGGCTGATACGGCGGCGGAAGGTGGCGAAGATCTGGCTGCTCAGCTGGAAAAAGCACAGCAGGAAGTCGCTGAGCTGAAAGATCAGATGTTGCGCACCCAGGCCGAGATGCAGAATGTTCGCCGTCGCGCTGAACTGGACGTGGAAAAAGCCCATAAATTCGGGCTGGAAAAGTTCGCTAACGAGATGCTGAGTGTAGCGGATAACCTGGAGCGTGCCCTGGCCGCTGTAGGTGAAGATGACGCCTCTAAGGCGATCCGCGAAGGGGTTGAAATGACGTTGTCAGGTTTCACCTCTGGTCTGGCGAAATTTAAGGTTGAAGCGGTTGATCCGATGGGGGAAACCTTCAATCCCGAGCTGCATCAGGCCATGTCGATGGTTGAGAGTGCCGATGCCGAACCCAATACCGTGATTGCGGTGATGCAAAAAGGCTACACCCTGCAAGGTCGGTTATTGCGTCCGGCGATGGTGATGGTCAGTAAAGGCGCACCACAAATCGACGAAAACGCGTAATTTTTCACCGGTTTGGCCTTGAAAGGCAGTTAACCGGACATATATAGAAATTAACCAAATATATCAGCACAAACTGAATTGTTATTAGAGATTGAGGCGGCCAGCGCCGCCCGACATTGGAGATGAAAACTATGGGTAAAATTATTGGTATCGACTTAGGCACCACCAACTCCTGTGTTGCCGTTCTGGATGGTGAGAAGTCTAAAGTGATTGAGAACGCCGAAGGCGATCGCACCACACCATCGATCATTGCGTACACCGACGGTGAAACTCTGGTGGGCCAGCCGGCAAAACGTCAGGCGGTTACTAACCCAGATAATACGTTATTCGCTATTAAGCGCCTGATTGGCCGTCGTTTTAAAGACGACGTGGTGCAGAAAGATATTTCCATGGTTCCGTACAAAATTATCGAAGCGGACAATGGTGATGCCTGGGTTCAGGTAAAAGACGACAAGTTTGCACCGCCTCAGGTGTCTGCAGAAGTGCTGAAAAAGATGAAGAAAACTGCAGAAGATTACCTGGGTGAAGAAGTTACCGAAGCGGTAATCACGGTACCGGCTTACTTTAACGACTCTCAGCGTCAGGCAACGAAAGATGCCGGTAAAATCGCGGGTCTGGAAGTTAAGCGTATCATCAACGAGCCAACGGCTGCGGCGCTGGCGTACGGCATCGACAAAGAAGGTGGCGACCGCACCATCGCCGTTTACGACCTGGGTGGTGGTACGTTCGATATTTCGATCATTGAAGTGGCTGATGTTGATGGTGAAAAGCAGTTCGAAGTACTGGCAACCAACGGTGACACTTTCCTCGGTGGTGAAGACTTCGATATGGCCATGATTGAATACCTGGCTGACGAATTTAAGAAAGAAAGCGGCATTGATCTGCACAATGATCCACTGGCTCTGCAGCGTCTGAAAGAAGCGGCTGAGAAAGCTAAGGTTGAGCTGTCTTCAGCACAACAAACTGACGTGAACCTGCCGTACATCACCGCGGATGCAACCGGTCCTAAGCACTTAAACGTAAAAGTGACCCGTGCCAAGCTGGAATCTCTGGTTGATGCACTGGTTGCCCGTTCTCTGGAACCTTGCCGTATCGCACTGAAAGATGCTGGTCTGAGCTCTGGTGAAATTGACGAAGTGATTCTGGTGGGTGGTCAGACCCGTATGCCTCTGGTACAGGCCAAGGTGGCTGAGTTCTTCGGTAAAGAGCCTCGTAAAGATGTGAACCCGGATGAAGCGGTTGCTGTGGGTGCATCGATTCAGGGTGCGGTACTGGCCGGTGACGTGAAAGACGTACTGCTGCTGGACGTAACACCACTGACGCTGGGTATTGAAACCATGGGTGGTGTTGCTACGCCAATCATCGATAAGAACACCACGATTCCGACTAAGAAATCTCAGGTGTTCTCAACCGCTGATGATAACCAGCCTGCGGTAACCATTCACGTGGTTCAGGGTGAGCGTAAGCAAGCGACACAGAACAAATCGCTGGGCCGTTTTGACCTGGCCGATATTCCGCCAGCGCCACGCGGTGTGCCGCAGATTGAAGTGACTTTCGACATCGATGCGAACGGTATTCTGAACGTTAGCGCGAAAGACAAAGCGACCGGTAAAGAGCAATCCATTGTGATTAAAGCCTCTTCAGGTCTGAGCGATGATGAGATCGAGAAAATGGTTGCAGACGCCGAAGCAAACGCTGAAGCGGATAAGCAGTTTGAAGAGCTGATCCAGGTACGTAACACCGCGGACGGCCTGATTCACGCAACCAAGAAAACTCTGGAAGAAGCCGGTGATAAGGCGACTGAAGAAGAGAAAACCGCGATCGAAAAAGCCGTTGCTGATTTGGAAGAAGCGATCAAGACCGACGATAAAGCGGACATCGAAGCGAAGACCACAGCACTGACAGAAGCGTCCAGCTCTCTGGCGCAGAAGCTGTACGCCGAGCAGGCTCAGGCGCAGCAAGCGGCGGAAGGTGCGGCGGATGGCGGTGCTGAGCAAGGTGGTCAGGACGACGACGTTGTTGATGCTGAGTTCGAAGAAGTTAAAGACAAGTAATTGTCGATTCTACAAAGCAATCAATGAACATTGATTGCTTTCAGCCACACCCATCTCAAGGAGCATCCCTGTATCCTGAGATGGGCATGCAGCATCCATGCTGCTGTTTTGAAAGCAACACAATGTTCATTGTTGAACAGTTCAAAAACCGCGTTGATTAATGCGGTTTCGAATAAGGAAGAACAGTTCGATTGTTTTTTAAGCAGCAACAGGATGTTGCGTTAGCGTCGCGATCACATGGACGTGGCTTCGACGCGGCGGCTAAAAAATAATCGCACTGATTTTCCAAATAACGCGGCTAGAAAACTACCCGCGTTTTTTGCCATAAAAACGAGCAAAATCATGTCGAAACGAGATTATTACGAAGTACTTGGTGTATCCAAAGGCGTCGATAAAAAAGAGCTGAAGCGCGCGTATCGCAAAATTGCGATGAAATTCCACCCGGATCGTAATCCGGATGACCCGGAAGCGGATGCAAAATTTAAAGAAGCCACCGAAGCGTACGAAGTTCTTGGTGATGACGAAAAACGTGCCGCTTATGATCAGTACGGCCACGCCGGTGTGGATGGTCAGGCCGGCGGCGGTTACGGCGGAGGAGCCGGTGGCTTCAGCGATATTTTTGGCGATGTATTCGGCGACATTTTTGGCGGCGGTGGTCGTGGTGGAAGCCGCGGCGGCCCGCAGCGTGGCTCTGACTTGCGCTACACCATGGAGCTGTCGCTGGAAGAAGCCGTGCGCGGTGTTGAGAAGAAAATTCGTGTTCCGACATTAACGACCTGTGACACCTGTGATGGCTCCGGCGCAAAAGAAGGCAGCAAGCCGAAGACTTGTTCGACCTGTCACGGTCAGGGGCAGGTGCGTATGCAGCAGGGTTTCTTCTCGGTGCAGCAGACCTGTCCGACTTGTCGAGGCCAGGGCACCATTATTGAAGATCCCTGCAACAGCTGTCATGGCCGTGGTGTCAAAGAGGAAACCAAAACCCTGTCGGTGAAAATTCCGCCAGGTGTTGATACCGGTGATCGTATTCGCTTATCGGGTGAAGGCGAAGCCGGCGCCATGGGTGGTCCGGCTGGTGACCTGTATGTTCAGGTGAGTGTGCGAGAGCATGAGTTATTCCACCGTGATGGTCGTAATCTGTACTGCGATGTGCCAATCAGCATTGTTGATGCGGCGCTTGGGGGAGAGCTCGAAGTCCCCACACTGGATGGCCGCGTTAAGCTGAAAATCCCGGCGGAAACTCAGAGTGGTAAATTATTCCGTCTGCGCGGTAAAGGTGTTGTTCCGGTCCGTGGTGGCTCTGCTGGCGACCTGCTGTGCCGCGTACAGGTAGAAACCCCTGTGAACCTGACCTCCGAACAAAAAGATCTGTTGCAGCAGTTCCAGGCGTCTCTGAACGGCGAGAAGGGCGGTGATAAGCACTCGCCGCAAAAGAAAAGCTGGTTTGAGGGCGTGAAGCGTTTCTTCGAAGAAATGTAACTTTCGTTCGCACCAAGCCTGTAGCGATATTTTCAGCCGCCGCGCCGAAGGGCCATCCCTGGCCCTGCCGCGCTATCACGACATCCTGTCGTTGCTTTTGAAAACATCGCTACAGCCCGGCTCTCTCTTTCCCTGTATACTTCCTTAAAATATTGATCTCCTTAAATTCAGGAAACACCATGACTCGTATTGCAATTACCGGAGCGGCTGGCCGTATGGGCCGGGTATTGATTGAAGCGGTTGCCGCTGATGAAAACGCACAACTGGGTGCTACCGTTGTATTGGCTGATGACCCGATGGCGGGTATCGACGCCGGCGCATTGGCGGGTCTGGGCAAAGAGATGGGCGTTAAAACAGCAACCAGTCTAGAAGCAGTGGTTGATGACTTTGATGTACTGATCGACTTCACAGCGCCGCAAGCCACCATGGCGAATGTTGAGCTGTGTCGCAGTCACGGCAAAAACATCGTCATTGGTACTACCGGTCTGACGGATGAGCAGAAGGTTCGTTTGCAGCAGGCTGGCGGCGATATGGGGATTGTGTTTGCTCCTAACTATTCGGTGGGTGTTAACTTGTGCCTGAATTTGTTGCGTATGGCATCCAAAGTAATGGGTGACGACAGCGACATCGAGGTGATCGAAATGCACCATAAACACAAAGTGGACGCCCCGTCCGGTACTGCGTTACGAATGGGTGAGGTGGTCGCGGAAACCATGGGCTGGGATTTAAATGAAGTTGCCTGTTATGGCCGTGAAGGTCAGACCGGCGCCCGTCCGCACAAACAAATTGGTTTTGAAACCATTCGTGGTGGTGATGTGGTGGGCGATCACACCGTGATGTTTGCGGCAGAAGGTGAGCGTGTTGAGATTACGCACAAAGCTCAAAGTCGAATGACGTTCGCAAAGGGTGCCGTGCGCAGTGCTAAGTGGGTCTGTGAGCAGCCTCACGGCCTGTATGATATGTCGGATGTGCTGGGCTTCTGAGTATTGAAGATGCTTAATAAAAAAACCGGCTATTGGCCGGTTTTTTTATGGTTATGTGTTTTGCTGGATTAACGCGTTGCTTACTCTTTGACACCCAGCATATGATCGAAGCCGCGCTCCACCATTTTTTCCATGCCGCGTGGTTTACCGCTTGGGTCGAATACCATCGACACCAGCATTTGCGCGTTACCTAATGCCCAGCGGGCCCGCTCTTTTGGCGCCAGGCCCGGTTCCAGTAAGCCTTTTTTCACGCCTTTATCGACTTGCTTAGCGATCATTTCCAGCAGACGATTCTGGAATGCCAAATAGGATGGCCAGGTTTCGTCACGTACCGAGGCACTCCATTCCAGCCAGACCTTGATGTAGGATGGATTCTCTTCACAGGCATTCAGGAATGCGCGGATGTGAGTGCGGATGGCGACCACCGGATCGTCTTCTGCGGCATACACTTCTTCTGCCAATGAGATTAAAAAATTCTCGACGTCGTCGAGTACCGCTTCCACCAGAGCTTCACGGGTTTTGAAGTAATTGAACACGGTAGCGACGGATACGCCACCCATTTCAGCAATTTCCGTATGCCCACCGCGACCGATCCCTCGGCGTGCAAATACCTCTACGGCATAAGTTAACAGCAAACGTCTGCGTTCTTCGGGTTGCAAACGACGACGACCATCAACGGCAACTGGCATAATAAACCTCGGATTGTATTGTGTTTTTTAATTATGTATCAAAGCGCCGGGACAACGGCGGCTTCTGACGCTGCACTCGTACTACTGAGTAGCCGCTCTGTATTCTTCTAACACAGTGTTTAACTGCTCAATATGGTTTTAATAAAAAACGCTACAGTGTTCGTAGTGAAGCACTTTTGCGTAGTCTTTTGTATGTAACAAAATGTAACTGTATGTAAAAGAGTAAGAAACGTTTACTAGTGGTCAAAATATGACGGCCTGTGCCCGTAAGGTGGATGGTTATGAAGTTATAACTGCACGAACGTCCCGTAAATAAAGGGGTTCGATGATAGTTTTATTGTTTTATCCG
>Ga0181591_10004097_pt1 | contig 12723 bp, 7 predicted proteins | sample 071ome_33_FD_133757 | JGI IMG/M metagenome (GOLD analysis project Ga0181591, IMG submission 133757) | Coastal salt marsh microbial communities from the Groves Creek Marsh, Skidaway Island, Georgia - 071412AT metaG (megahit assembly) | ecosystem: Environmental > Aquatic > Marine > Intertidal zone...
CTACGAGTAGCATAACGTTCACACAACTTCATAAACATGTGTGCCAGTTTGTTGGTCATAGCACCATGATCTTTTGAAAACTCTCCAGTTTCTAAATCGCCCTGCCAGTGGCTTTTGCCTACTAAGTACGGCTCACCTTCTTCTGTAACCTTAAAATGCTGGAATGGAGGGAAGTTACAACGAATGTGTTTCTTTGCTACAGGACTATTGTCTTTGACGTCATCTTCGTCATCGCTATCGTCCTCCTCGACAAATAACTCTTTAATAACTTTCTTTTTCTTTTTTCCACCAGTAGGGTCCAATGGAATGTGTTCGAAGGTCATTACCCTAAACACTACGTCAGTGGAAGGAATATCCCTAGTGTTTACACTAAAATCGTCTAATTTTAGTTTAACATCGCTTTCTGCTTGCGCAACATCATAAGCGGCACGCCCTAGGCGTTCTGCACGTAACTTACGCCCTTCTGCAATATTTTTCTTATTAATCTTGTCAAGACTAGGTACAATAATGTCAAAGTCCCCGTCTTCTGGTGTTGTAAAAGTACAATATGTCTTTTTACTTTTGTGTATCTCCTTTAAGATATCTCTGTTGTTTAAGTAGTTGTGTCGTTTCATGAAAGTACAATCCTTTATATAAGCACTTAATTTAACAAATAAATAATAAAAAAGCAAGAGGAATTTTAAAAAATGGCAGTCGTACAGTCTGGAATATTTTCCAATCCGTCCACAGGTTTTTCGACGTCTAGTAGAAAAACTAACCAGGACCTTAATGGCCCACGAGGTGGAATAAGCGATGCTGACTTTAAGTTCGTTAATGGAAAGCCTACTGGTGAATCTTCGATCATCAGTCCTGATCCATCATCGCAACGATTAGAACAAGCACAATTAGCACCAGGTGGCGGCATGAATTTGCTCGGCGGCGATATTAACACGGCTGTACCAGGAGCATTAGCCGACAGGAATGGTGGCGACGGAGTAAACATTGTGTCTTTTGGCCCAGGCGGGGAAGCATCCGAAACTGAAAGTTCTCCAGCGGGCAGTACTAGCGATTGGAGAGTTAGAGTAAGTGTTGCCGCAAACGCAAAAGTTTTATATAGGAGCGGTAACGATATAATGTTCCCTTTAATGACTACAGACGGTGTTATATTCCCGTATGTTCCTATGTTACAACTTACACACTCAGCAAGATATAATAGCATGTCTCCTTCACATTCTAATTATACAAACTTTTTCTACCAGAATAGTGCAGTAGAGGCAATAGGTATTCAAGGCGATTTTTCTGCGCAAACACCTGCAGAAGCTGACTACGTGTTAGCAGTAATTTATTTCTTTAGAGCTGCCACAAAGATGTTTTTTGGAGACTCGGGAGTGTACCAAGGTTCGCCTCCCCCAATAGTATATCTTGACGGATACGGTAAACATTATTTGCCGCATGTTCCTTGTTTAGTTACAAACTTCAGTCATTCAATGCCAAACGACGTTGATTACTTACTAACTTCGTCTTCAGGGCAACGTGTTCCTACTATGAGTTCGATAAACATCAGTTTACAACCTATATACAGTAGAAAACGGCAGTTGGAATTTAACTTTGATAAATTTGCCGCTGGACAGCAACTAGATAAAGGATTCTTATAATGGCTAAAGTTAAGTACTCACCTAGTAGTCCTTATTTTAAGACAGAGAGTACCAGCAACTTTCTTGGTATTATGGTTAACAGACCTATAACTAAAAAGAGTGATGATGTTTTATACGAAATAGACAAAGTTTATGCGTATCGTCCTGATATCCTTGCTTTTGACTTGTACGGCGATAGTAGGTTATGGTGGGTATTTGCACAACGCAATCCAAATGTTCTTAAAGATCCACTACGTGACTTTAGAGAAGGTGCACAAATTTATATTCCTAAGAAATCAACATTACAGTCTGATCTGGGAGTTTAATTTTGGCTATCCAATTAATTCCAGATCCAATATTGATTGATCAAGCCAAAGGGCAGACTGCTGAATCAGCATTAGAACAAAAATCAGTTACTAGAGCACCAGGGCAAGGAGTTGTGGATAATTCTCCTAGTCCTGGACCCGTGCCAGCATTTGGTGGAGGAAGCGGTGGATCGGGGTTAAACACAAATCAGGGAGCGAATCCTCCTGAATTAACCGACGAAGAAGCTTCCCGTGTAGCTACACCAGTTTTCGAACCTGAAGGCGATGCTGTTGCATTCCAATCTGATCCCGAAACAATAAGCTCGGAAGATGATGCTAAATTTGATGGTAGATTAATACAAGATGGCGAACTAGAAGTAGGTACAGAAACAGACGATACAGGTACAGCTGATATCGAACAAAATGCATTATCGTCTGAACAAGCAATCTCCCAAGGGAGATCATTGTATGAAAATGTATTACACAATTATGCAAGTAGCACATACAGAATTGGATTATATCTATTATCGAAATCAGACTTTGACGATCTGACAGAGAATCCGGGGTCGTTCGTACCCAAAAACTTATTGGTGCAAACTGGGGGCGGACAAGGGGAAGCGGGAAGACATCCCGACTTTGACATTGATTTTTTCATTGATAACTTAAAATTCAACAGCATTGTTGGAATGAACGCAAAAACACAGGCTAGTAATACATTTCTGTTTACTTTTGATATTGTCGAACCTTATGGAATGACGCTATTAGATAGACTAATTAGTGCTAATTCAGGCGTAGGCAGTACAAACTATCTTGCACAACCCTATCTACTTCAAATTGATTTCTTAGGTAATGCTACTGATACCGAAAATGATTTTCTAATAGATTCGAAACGTTTTCCGATTCGTTTTCAAAGTATGTCTATTAAGCCGGGTGACGGAAGCACTACTTACAAAATAAGTGCTATTGCATTTAATCATCAGGCATTCCAGAAAACTACAGCCACAGTTCCAGTAACATTAACCGTGGAGGCAGGAACACTTGGCGATTTCTTCGATAACGAAGATTTAGAACAAGAAGAAGACACAGCAAAAAGTTTCCCTGCGGCTGTTAACAGCTTCTATAGATCAATAGCTGGTGAGGAAGAAGATAAAAAATATAAGTTTCCGCCTTTACTCATTAAATTTAACATAGATCCTTTGTTTAGAGATAGTAAAGTGGTTGACCCCGACTCGACTGAATTACGCACAGTTCCAATGACCCCGTTCAATACCCAGGCAAGTGCGTCTTGGAGCGGAACAGCAATTCCAAGTGGCAAAACAGTGCAGATTTATAAAGTGAATTCTGGTTCGAATATAAATTCGGTCATTGACCGTATGATGCAAAAGAGCGAATATATTACTAGTCAGTTAAAAGCGTTCAACGAGGCAAAACAAGAAGGCGATATAGGAGATCAGTTTAGATTCTTAGATTGGTATAAGATTGTGCCTGACGTTAAACTAGGTGAATACGATGACGGCGAAGCTAAAGCATACGCTAAAGAAGTTACGTATTCTGTTATACCGTACAAAGTAGCAAACGCTTACCATCCAGATTTTGCTAAGACAAAAATTTCCAAAAAGAATATTGTTAGGTCATACAATTATTTGTATACAGGAAGAAATACAGATATAACCAGTCTTGACATTAATTTCGATACTGCGTTTTATACATCACAAACAGCATTTGTGGCAAGAAAAGCTGAATCCTCTGGTGGTAGTGTTAATAAACGAGACCAAACCTCGTATCAAGGAGACAATAAAGCCAGCAACGTCGATGACACACCAGAAGATTTGCCAACATCAGTAGTACCTACAGGTATAAATGCAAAACGAAGCGGCGAACTTAATCGAGGAGACGATTTCACAAGTATAAGTGTATCTGACTTAGCCGAGAGTCTTTATTCAAAGTCGGGCGGTGATATGCTGAATATTCGAATGTCCATTCTAGGTGATCCGGCATTTATTAAACAAGATGATGTTTACCATAATCCTGCTCGAGGCGGATTTGGCGATTTCTCTGATTTAAATGATCCCGACGCCCCTGTTAATACAAAAGGACAAGTATTGTTTGACCAAACACAAGTTTTTGTTCAGTTGTTAGTTAAGAGTGCAGTGGATATTGATCACGAAACAGGTTTAGTAAATCCAAATAAAAAAATACTGTTAACATCGGGGTATCGATTGGATTCCACATTTAGCGGAGTATTTAAAGTTGTGATGGTAGACAGTACTTTTGCTGGTGGAGAATTTAATCAAACATTATCGCTTATTAAAATGCCTAATAAAATGTTTGAGTCTGACGAAGACATCGATGATTCTAACAATGAACTAGTTGTAGACAATACTGTAGTCGATGAAGGTGATGGTCCAGTTAACTTTATAGATGCTGGGCCAGCACCAGAACAAGAACAACAAACAGCAACAAACGTTTTAGGGATTGATAATAGTGGGTTCGAGAGCGCAGAAGTAACACCTGCACCTGAGCCACAAACAACCACAAATGCTCTAGGTATACAAGGTAATGACTTGAGTAATTTACAAGCGGCAAGAGATAGTGACCCTGATAGTCAGTTCCCTATAGTTAATGGCGCAGGAACAAGACCAACAGCCGTTCAACCGACACAATCTAGTCCAGCAAACATCGATGATACTAATGTAGCCATTGAACAATCGCCACCGTTCTCTAACCCAGCGCAACAAGCGTAAGGAATATTAAATGCCAAATAATACATCACTCAATAATACTTCAACAAATTATGATAACGCTCAAGCAGGTGTTTCAAGATTTAATGCTCCTTATATCGGGATAGTAAAAAACAATGTAGATCCTACCAGGAGCGGAAGACTTGATGTTTTTATTCCAGAGCTTTGTGATCCAGGCTCTGTTATTAATGTAAGTTATGCTAGTCCATTCTTTGGTGCAACTAAGGCAACAGTTGCCGATTTTGATGCATTCAGTTTTGAAAAACAAACTTACGGTTTTTGGGCTTGCCCACCTGATTTAGAAAATAAAGTATTGATTACTTTTGTGGCTGGAGACTTGTCCAGAGGGTATTGGTTTGCTTGCATACCTGATGCAGAATCTAAGCACATGCTTCCTGGAGTGGCAAGGCAACCAGGGAAGAGTCTTAAGGCATTATCTCAACTAGGAGATAACAGAGGTCTTGCTGATGACAACGTTTTTTTACCTGCGAGCGAAGTAAACACCAATGATAGAGAAGCTAGTAAAGACCAAAATTTACTTAACTTAGACAGGATAGTGCATCTTCCACAGTCTGAAGTGGTGCTAAGACAAGGACTTGAAACTGATCCTATTAGAGGAACAATCACTAGTAGTAGTATGCGAGAGTCTCCTAGTAGAGTTTTTGGATTTAGTACGCCCGGCAGACCTTTCACCGAACCAACTGTTGACTCTTTTAAATCAATGAGCGATCCTGATAAGGAAGCAATTGATGCTATTATTAATGATCCTGAGATAAAAACAGATAATATTGTTTTTAATAATCCACAAGGGCGCAAAGGCGGTCACACATTGGTCATGGATGATGGCGACATATATGGTGATAACAACTTAGTTAGATTACGTACTGCAGGCGGGCACACTTTGTTAATGCATGATACTGAGAACATCATCTACATAACAAATAAACAAGGTAATGCATGGATAGAACTTACACCCACTGGTGCCATAAACGTTTATGGTGCTAAATCTTATAGTTTACGCAGTGAGGCAGATATTAATTTACACGCAGATGCTAATGTAAACATACATGCAGGGGACAGCATTAATTGCTTTGCCCAAGAAAGGATAGAAACAGAGACACACACAAAACGTGAAAAGATTAAATTTTTGCACAATATTGACACAGGTAACTTTGGGTTGCATGTAGACAATCAGATGAGAATTAAGACGCTAAATGGGCATGTTGAAACAGAACGATTCCTACGTATACATAGCGGCACAACTAGCGGGTGGACTGTAAAGAGCGGAGAAATGCAATTAACAGGTGGTAGCGACATTCACTTAAATACTGCAGGTAAGAGTATTCGTGCTCCTGAGAATCCAGAAAGAAATGCGTTATTTGAACAGTTCCAAAAACAGGACGTTTTCTTCGACCCGGTAACAGAACGATGGATTATTGACGATCGAACAGAATTTGAATTTGAAAGTATTTCACCATTTACACCTACCCATGAACCATGGTCGAGAGAAACAGGTCCTCAAAAGTTAAACAGTGGAACATTAAAAGAAACTAAACAGCAAAAAGACGAGTAATGGCAGACATAGGTATTTTATCAGCTGGTAACGTAGCACTATCATCGGAGCAAATCGCTCCCAGGGAGATCCTCGGATTAGCATCTAGTCCATCGGGGGTACAGTTAAAAAGAATCAATATTAACATTCCGGGTTTACTAAAGTCTTCAGTGAAGGCTCTCATGATCGAATTATCATACTTAGAAACAGGCAACGATGCTACGTATAATCAAGATGACCGTTACGGGAAATATGCAGTACACAAAAACACGTTGATAAATTATGGTTATTTAAATGCAGATGGAACAACATGGGAAGGACTCGAAGGAATAGAGGAAACAGACGACTTCTTGCTCAGTCCGCGGTTACAAGATAGAATAATGGAACGTTTCCTAATGGAGCAATATACTGCTGGGATAAAAGCAGGCAGTATTAAAGAAAACGACAGTGCATCAACAGTTGCTGGAATGTTAGCAGTTGCATATCAGTTTCAGGATTATACATACAGTAGTTCTTCGTATGATTCTAGCTACTTAGTAAGCACTGCGGCGAATCTCTCGCTGAATTTATCAAACACGTTAAGTTATTTAGGTTACGCTAATGTAGCAAGATCCCACTACGATAATTCAGATCTTTCAAATATTGCAGTGAATTTTAGACAAACAATATCTGTTGGTTTATTAACTAGTCAAGTTGAGAAAAGACTGTTTGCACTAGTAGAGGATATAAATGAAAGCAGTATAAAAACCACCCAACTAATTGAAACAGCGTTATTTGCCAACATACAAGGTCGAAATAAACAACTTGCAATAGCAAATGCGCAATCAAGTATTTCAAGTCTCGACAACAAAATAGCGTCAACCTATCAGAACATACCTGCTAACAGAGCCAAGGAATGGAGACTAAACGGGAATATAAAAGATAGTCGTGGTCGATTTGGATCTTTATTTTACAAAGCAGGCAAGTATGCGATTGATGTTTTAAATGCAGGCATAACAACCTAATATAGAGAGTAAATATACATATGGCAACTAGATATAGAGGTTTCAGTACCGTTAATAAAACTAAAAAATTTCATCTTTCTGATTACGAATTGGTTAGACAGGATTTAATTAATCACTTCAACATTAGGAAAGGTGAAAAACTAATGAATCCAGATTTTGGTACAATAATTTGGAGTCTTTTGTACGAGCCAATGACTGAAGATCTGAAGTCAACTGTGGTATCAGACGTTACTCGAGTAGTACGATACGACCCTCGATTACGTGCCGATAGAGTAATTATTAACGAGTTTGAACAAGGCTTGCAAGTCTCCATAGACCTTACATTTTTACCAGGAAACTTCAGTGATTCACTGAAGTTATCATTTGATTCTAATAGCCAAGAAGCAACAGTTCTATAATATTAGCACTTTTTAAATGCCATAAATACTGAATAACAGGTATTTAAATAATGGCTACTACTACACGACAAACCAGTTTATTAGTTCAGCAGGACTGGACTAAAATTTATCAGACATTCAAAGAAGCAAACTTCCAGAGTTTTGACTTTGAAACTATACGCAAATCAATGATTGAATACTTGCGTACCTACTACCCAGAAGACTTTAACGACTTTACAGAATCAAGTGAATACATTGCGTTAATTGACTTGATTGCCTTCTTGGGACAAAGTTTAGCGTTTAGAACGGATTTAAACGCACGTGAAAACTTTATGGATACTGCAGAACGCCGTGACAGTATTCTAAAACTAGCCAAGTTAATCAGTTACAATCCTAAACGTAGCATACCTGCGTCAGGATTCCTAAAATTTAGAAGTGTATCGACTACAGAATCAGTATTTGACAGTGAAGGGAACAACCTTTCCAATGTGGTCATTGATTGGAGCGATAGCACCAATGAAAACTGGCAAGAACAATTTACAGCAGTACTAAATGCGTCGTTACTTAATAGTCAGGCAATAGGAAAACCTGGAGCAAGTAAAAATATTGGTGGTGTTAAGACAGATGAATACAGTATTAGGTTACTGAATAATACATTACCAGTTAAATCATTTAATTCAACTATTGGTGGTATAGCCACTAGATTCGAAGTAGTAAGCTCAACAACTGCCGATTATGAATATGTTTACGAAAAAGAACCACAACCTCGCGGCGAGTTTAACTTTTTATATAGAAACGACAATCAAGGTAACGGCTCGGCTAACACAGGTTATTTCTTCTACTTTAAGCAGGGAGAATTGAGAACACTTGATTTCGCAATCAGCGAAAGTTTGCCTAATAGAGTAGTAAGTGTCAATTTTAATAACATTAATAATAATGATGTTTGGTTGTACGGATTAAGTACCGCAGGAGACATCGACACAGACTGGGAACAGGTACCTGCTGTCAATGGCATTAATGTGATCTATAATAATACAGCAGACAGAAATCTTTATAGTGTTGGGACACGAGCTAACGATCAAATTGATTTAATTTTTGGTGACGGTGCATTTACAAATATTCCGACTGGTAACTTTAGATTATATTACAGAATTTCAAACAATCGTAGCTATAAAATTACCCCTGAGGAAATGAGCTCGGTGGTTATTAGTATTCCATATCGTAGCCGTTCGAATCGCACAGAAACATTAACGGTACGTGCAAGTTTACAATATACAGTTACTAATGCTAATTCTCGCGAATCATTGGACAGCATTAGAACTAAAGCTCCTCAGCAGTATTACACACAGAATCGTATGGTGTCAGGTGAAGACTATAATATTCTGCCTTATACTTCATTCAGCACTATTCTTAAAGCAAAAGCAGTCAACAGGACTAGTTCTGGTATTAGTAGATACTTAGATGTTATTGATGCGACCGGTAAGTATTCGAGTACAAATGTTTTTGCCGAGGACGGGAAACTCTATAAAGAAGATGTTTCAAATACGGCTCTGACATTTCAGTTTACAAGTAGCAGTGAAGTTAACAACATAGTACAAACAACTTTACAAAGTTTGATAAGTGAGACAGAAACAAAACAATTATATTATGAGACTGCAACAAGACAAACACCTACTGCAACTTGGACACAACTCACTACTGGTGACGGACGTAGTACTGGAACATTCTCGTCAGATAATTACATATATTTGACTCAAGGGGCCTTAATAAAATTTACTGCCCCAGCTGGTAAGTTTTTTAATGCAAAAAATCAACTTGTCACTGGCACACCGGAAACAGAAGCCCAACGTACTAGCATATGGGCAAGTATTATTAGTTACCCTACACCAGGAATTGGAAATGCTATATTGAGTGTGCCTGTGCCTAGTACTGCAATAGTTAGCCAGGTTATACCTGTCTTTGAAAACTCTTGGTCTAGCACACTAATAAGTCAGATAGTTTCAAATATTTTAAGTTACAAAAACTTCGCGATCCGGTATGATGTTAGTGAAATGGAATGGAAGATTGTTGAAGAATCTAATATAGGCACAGGAGATTTCAGTTTAGCTTATGCAGGAAATGCTACAGGAACAAGTTTAGATAACAGTTGGTTTTTAAAATTTGATTTTAAGAATCAAGAATATGTTGTTACACTTAGAGGAACAAAGTATTTCTTTGAAAGTGTACGAGAGACTCGATTCTATTTTGATCCTGATGCTAAAGTTTACGATTCACGAACTGCCACCACACGGCTAGATCAAATTAAGGTACTAAGAACCAATACTTTACCTGACAGTGCAAACAGTATTTTTTATAGCCAATCTTGGAGAATCGATGGTCGAGTAATTGCAAGTGATGGCATCGAAGATAACAGAAAGATATTAGTTACATTTCCAGACGATAACTTAGATGGTGTTCCAGACGATCCAGATTTGTTTGAAGAATTCGTTGCTCCTGCTGTTAATCCAGAAAACAAGTTTATTTACTTTGTTCAGTCTGCAGTAGAGACGTCCTTTTCGCAATTTGATCCTATAGTTAGAACAGAGGTAGTATCCACTTATCCAACAGAAACAGATATATTAAACAATATAACACTATACGCTGTGGACACTGTTTTTTATGCAACTAACGAAGATAAGTTTTACCAGTCAAGTGGCTCTGCGCTTACGTTACTAACAAATCATATAGCACGAGTTGGTAGAGAAGGAATTATGTTCCAGTATACACATAACAGTCCTAATAATAGAAGAATAGACCCAAGTCCAAATAATCTAATAGACATCTATATGTTAACGAAAGCATACAGCGATGATTACACTGCATATATTACAGATTCTTCGAATACAATTGCCGAGCCCGAAGCACCGACCAGTAACGATTTACGATTGGATTACGGTACTATCGAACGTAACAAGACTGTAAGTGACAGCATAATTTATAATGCGGCAACATTTAAACCTTTATTTGGCAGTAAAGCAGATCCAGCGTTACGTGCAACGTTTAAAGTTGTTAAAAACCCAAGTGTGAATATGAGTGACAACGAAGTCAAGAGCTTGGTTATAAATGCAATCAATACTTATTTTGACGTAGAGAACTGGGATTTTGGTGAATCGTTTTTCTTTAGTGAGCTAAGTGCGTACTTGCACAGCGAGTTAACACCGAATGTAAGCAGTGTTATTATTGTCCCTGGTACTGGATCAAATAGTTTTGGTAACTTATATCAAATTGATGCAGAACCAAATGAGATTTTAATTAGTGCGGCAACAGTAAATGATGTACAGATTATTTCTGCTATTACAGCAGGACAACTTAATAGGGTATAGGAAGGCAACACATGGCAGTATTCAAAACTCATCAGTTTTTACCTGACGTTTTTCAGACTGATACAAATAAAAAGTTTTTAAATGCTACATTTGATCAGTTAGTTAGTGAGCCGCAACTTAAAAAAGTTAACGGATTTATCGGTCGTAAATTAGCACCGTCTTACAAATCAGGCGATAGCTATATTAATGAACCAACATTAACCAGATCGAATTATCAGCTTGAACCTAGTGTTGTTATTAAAAATCAATTAACTGGCACTGTTGATTATGCAACAACTTATACCGATATTGTAAACAAAATTGGTTACTATGGCGGCTTGACGAATAATCATAACAGATTGTTTGATAATGAATTTTATTCGTACGATCCTAAAATAGATTTAGATAAGTTTGTTAACTTTAGTCAGTACTACTGGATGCCATTAGGTCCTGACCCTGTACAAGTTACATCGGGTGCAACCAGTACAAAACAAACATTTACAGTAACATACAATCCCATTAATAATGCATACGAATTTTCAGGTATCGATAACATTCCTAATCCGACCATTACTTTAGTAAGGGGAGGAGAATATAAATTTGTAGTTAATAATATTGGAAATAGATTTTACATACAAGGAAAACCAGGCAAGGACGGTATAGATCCTGATTTGAATAATATTGTAACTAGAGATGTGTTCGGTACATTTAATAATGGATTAGATATAGGAACAGTAGAATTCAATGTGCCTACAGCAACAGCACAAAACAAATTCTTAGAATTCCCGACAGTTGAAGTAGTAAGTTATGCAACTAACTTACCGTTCAATGTGGTTCAAGGATCTACACCCGAAGACCTAATTAACAACCAAGGGGGAATAGATGGTCCGGTTGCGTACTTAGACGGAGCGACTGTTGTTTTTGTTGATAGAGCGTATATCGACGATCAGTTTTGGATAGACACCGCAAGAACAGAAAACGGCATTCTATATTTGGATCAGAGCAATTTAATTGATTTTGAAGATAGAACAGGAGTGTTTAGTATTTCTATTAAACCCGATGAAGATGGTGTTGATAGAATTTTATTAATTCCTAAAATTAGCGTACCTGAATCGCACAAAGTTAGAATTAAAGGCGGCGCATCTAACACCAGTAAAGAATTCTATGTTCGAGACGGTGCTTATTCTGAAGTTCCTTACATTACTGCTCCGTTTGATACATTATATTATCAAAGTGATACAGACTCTGATGCTGTTGGAATCATTAACATTGTTGATGCTGAGATCGACGACGTAGATCCTTCGACAGACATAATAGGAGCAATAAATTACACTAGTCCTAACGGGGTCGTGCTAACCAATGGTATGAAAATACATTTTGATACCAGCGTTCCTGTAGCTTGGCAAAATAAATTTTACTATGTTGAAGGCGTAGGAACTAGTATTAGATTAATAGCAGAAGACGAGCTGATTAGCATAGAATCAGTCAATGATAGCTTTGTTATCAATGGCGGACTAAATTATCAAGTTGACGACAGAATTACTATACAAGGCGGAACATTTACTACAGCCTCTGTAGCAGTAGTGGAATCTATTACTAAAGACACAGCAACCTTTAGTGCAACAATTAATAGTACCAACGGATCGGTAACAGCAATAACGATCATTGATGGCGGTAGCGGATACCTCACAGCGCCAACATTAACTTTTACTAATCCGCTCAGTGGCGGTAGTATTGCTAGTGCTACAACAACTATCACTAATGGTGTAGTAACAGCAGTTACATTATCC
>Ga0181591_10004109_pt1 | contig 12700 bp, 19 predicted proteins | sample 071ome_33_FD_133757 | JGI IMG/M metagenome (GOLD analysis project Ga0181591, IMG submission 133757) | Coastal salt marsh microbial communities from the Groves Creek Marsh, Skidaway Island, Georgia - 071412AT metaG (megahit assembly) | ecosystem: Environmental > Aquatic > Marine > Intertidal...
TACAACGGTCAGCGCAAGGGTATGGCGTACGGCGGAAACATACGCAAACCCGCAATGGCAGAAACTAAAGCAAAAAAAATGGCATACGGGGGAAGCATGTCAGCCCCGATGCCGATGAAAGAAAAGATGCAGCCTGCAGCAGGTATGCCGATGATGGCGTACGGCGGCAAGATGAAGAAGTCTAAATAAACCTCTTAGACTTTTCTAAGACCTCGTTACCTGTGTCTATCAGGTATCTTAAAAGGGATGTTACAGAATACGTACCTTCGTAGTCTGGCATCCCTTTATTCATTACGGATTCAAAGTCGGAAGGATTGACGGACTCGCACTCAAGGAGTATGTTTCCGTCTTGTTGTAGGTACGCTTGCAGTACAAATAGTTTAGTCCTAGCATTTTTGGACATCGTGTAACTTTCCTATTTCAAGATTGTAGCAATCCGCTTTGAAGATAAACCCGTTAGAAGGGTCAACCTCTCCCCGCTTGTGCCGGGTTGCCATCTTGAAGTAATCTTCTTTGGTAACTTCACCAAGTATCCACGCTGTCTTATAGTCGTTCATAAGGCGTACGAAAATATACTTGTCGCACTTTTGCTTCGTACCGTGTGACGCAACGCTGCACTCGTACTCATCTTCTGGTACGGTGTTACAGCGCTTAGTCTTTACGTCGATACGATAGTCACCCTTAATCAGGTCGTAGTCTTTGGTAGAGGCTTCTATACCGCCGATGTAGTCTTGTACAATCACTTCACCAATAGCACCTACAACGTGGGCTGTACTGCCAGTAATACTACCTTGTATTACCCCGACAGTTGCAGCCTTTTCTTTTTCCCGTCGTACTCTCTCTTTTGTTATCTGTACTTCTATTATCGCCCTTAGCACTCCCTCTGTATCTATGCGTAAAAAAGACTATAGTATTTAGCGTGGTGTTGAGCGTAACCATAGCTAGCAACCACCACTGCCACCAGAGTAGCGTAAACTGACCCGTATCGTCAAGCATTTTTTTCTGCTTCTTTTAGTTTTAGTGCCATCCATTCACTGTAGCAGGGATGACCTTTAGGTGGGTCGTACTGTACCCACCCATCACCACGTTTCCATACAAGCTGACTTGCCATTGTTTATCCTTATTTTGATGGGTGCTGGCAGTCAAACATCCATTCTCTTAGCTTTCCCGGCCTATCCCTACCACAAGTGGCCTCTTGAATTAAAGGGTCTATGGAAAGTACCAGCATAATTTGGGATGCCCTATACCAACCACACTGAGGATGGCATTTGATATATCGCCCTATGCCGACATCCAACATAAGGATAGGATTACTCAATACAAAACGGTTAATTCCGTCTCAGATGTAGAACGAGTAACCCCTATTTTCTACACCCTATTGCCCCTGTACCCGGACAATTACGCTGCAGTCAAGTCCACTACTTCACAGACACCTGCAGTACAGGCTAACTCACGAGAACCAGTCGTGTTGTCTTCTTTTTCAAACTCAGTTAGCTTGTTCCAATCTAGCTCTACGTACGAGTACGATTGCTGCCAGTCGTTGTACTCGTCAACGTCTATGTCTTGATACGGGGCTTGCTGGTAGGTATGGTCACTGTGGGGTAGGAAAGATACCCCCGACGCTACGTCAAAGTTCTCATACACCCACGCACCAACTTCCATCCATTCGTCTTCCTTGACAGAGATGGTGACTGACGGCTTGTGTTCACACCAATGCAAGGCGTATGTTTTCCACAGTTCTAGCTGTTCGATAGCTGTCATCTGAGTACGTGTCACTGCACCTTCTGGTGACTTCATGGCAAAGCTAAACACAGTTGTTGAATCTGGCTTCATCACATCCCGTTCGTGGGGTACACCTGACTCAATCATAAACTGCGTAAGTGGGTCTTTGTTGTCACCACGTACAGTTCGGATGTAGTAATCGTTGTGCCGTGCGTGTATGCCGCTAGCAGTATCGGTTAGCTGAGACACAGTACCTGACGGCTTTACACAGGTGATTGCAGCAGACTGGGGTATGCCGATAACTTCAGCGTACACAGCGTTAGTAGCTATTGCCTCTCTCCGCATCTCCTGCAGCCACTTTGCACTGTCTACATTCTTAGATAAGACATGATGATCCATAATACCTGTAAGAGATACGCCAAGCAATCTCTCTTCCTCTGTATTCTTCTTCCAGACACTACGAAGGTATTTGAAATCAGTTAGCGTAGACTGAAGCGTACCTACTATGGTAGCCAGCCTAACTTTACGCTTTAAGCTTTCGAGGTCGTCATTCTCGCGTACCATAACCTCTGACAAGTTACAGAACTGGTATGGACGGAGTATGATTTCAGAACACGGATTAGTACCCCACATGTGTCCTGTCTCACGACGCTCTGAACGTGCTACCTGTCTGTCAGCAGCTTCACGGTTAAACATACCCCGTTCACCTGACTTGCTTTCGTACAGGGCTACCCACTCACGCATGAATGTGCCTATCTCAGGCTTACCCTTGTACGCCACAGAGTTATTAGCCAGCGCACGTTGGCCTTCGTTCTCCCACCACGAACCAGACTTAGCGTGTGCCATCTGGTCGTCGTTAAGATTAGACAGGCTAATGAGAGCAGAGCGACGAACGCCACCTACTACGACAATCTCGCCAATCTTACACATAAGGTCGTGGCACTCGATGGGAAAAAGTCTGCGTCCTTGTGCTTTTTTGAATGTCTGCACAACAAAGCGGAACAGGTCATCTAACGGCTGTGGTCCTGATGCTCTGCCACCCATAGTCTTCAACCGTTCCCCTGCAGGACGTACAGCAGACAAGTCCCATGTAGGTATCTGTCCCGCATACAGCAGTGCAATCAACTCGCGCAGAGACTTAGCCCAACCCGGCTTGCTGTCACCTACCTTGATTATGGTATCGGTGTTGTGCATGGCATCACTGACTACAGGAAGCTTGTCTACGTTCTCACGCTCTACAGAAAAGCCTACACCTGTACCGCACATCAGTATGTACATACACTCGTCAAACGAACGAGGACTGTCTACGGGTATGTAAGAACAGTTGTATCCCGCAATGTTATCTCGTGCCAGTGCTGCACCAGATGTCATCATTGCTCTCATGCTTGGCATGATTTCTAAATTAAGAATTGCCTCACGAATATCGTTTTCGTCTTTCTTAGATAACTTATAGTCGTGTTTGCCGCGTACCTGATTAACCATGAAGTTAACGTAACGGTCTACAGTCTCGTGCCAATCTTCACGGCGCTGTTCGTCGTCTAGCCAACGAGCGTAGCGTGACTTGTGTATAAATTGTTGATATGGGGTAGGGAGCATATTACTCATTGGTTTCCTCTTTTTCTTTTGGTAACCAAACGTCAACATCTGATTGACAGTTTGGACAGTGTAAGTTTGTTAACATAGCGAAGTTTTCGGCTTCTTCAGAAATATCGTGGTCGCTACCCCAGATAAGTTCAGTACCGCAATGCCAGCATTTCATTATTCTATCTCTTCTATCTCTTCTATTAGTTTTCTGAGGTAGAACTCTGCTTTTTCGAGGTCTTCGATTCCGTTTTTGTATCTGTATCGCCAGAGATACTTTGCGATGTTTCCTTGCAAGTAGTATTCGTACCCATCGCCTGTCTGCGCCTTGATTGCGTCAAGGCACTCGATACCTGCCTGATTATAGTGTGGCGGCTTGTTAACCATGTCGACATTTCCGTACGCCTCCTTACCTGCCTGTTCGTATTCTTCGTCTAGCTGTTTCATAATATTATAGTAGCTTGTCATCTGTTATCACCACTGCCTTGTAGTCTGTTTTCCCTCGAACGCTTCTCTAATTTATTGACGTTCATCTCAGCTATGTCTTGCATGGTGTATCCCAAGTCATTAGCCAGACTAGCAATGTACCACATCACATCGCCAAGTTCAAGGGCAATATCATGGTTAGAGTCTGTCTTACCATCGCGTATGATTTTCTTTACCTTGTCTGCTACCTCACCAGCTTCACCAGCTAAACCAAGAGCAGGGTACAATATCTTGTACGCTTCAGGATAGATAGCAGTTTTCAAGGCAGCTTTCTGATAGTAGTTTATGTGCCATTGATCCTTCATTGTTTTCTCCCGAAATCTACCTTAATAATGTTTGAGGTCGTTGAGTTTACCATAGTCTCTAGAAACTCTTTGTCGTCCCCTTCTTCTGCTTCCTCTGCCATACTTTCGGCGACAAGTCCGTATTCTATTTCAGCTACGCCTTTTTCGTACATCTCGTCTGTATTCTCACGTAGCTGGGTCATAACAGCGTGAAGCATGACGTACGCTGGTGAGAAGTCTTCCTCGTCCTCATACTCTTTGCCCGTAGTATCATACCCCTTGACGGTAAACGCACCAGCGCCTGTGTCTTGCAGTATGACGTAGTACCTACCACCTAATAGAGACCCAGCCTCTATCTGAGATTCTATGACATCCATTACATCGCTATCATTATCGTTTGTCATTTTTTTTCATCCAATCTGAAGGTATGCCACCCTCTGCCCATTTGAAGTTGTGGCGCTCACACCAATCAGCATAGGTGGTTTTGCTACCTCTGTAAATCTTATTATTAGCATTCATAAAAACAAATCGAATATCTAAATCAGGATGCTGATTCTTTACCAGTACCATCTTGACTCTATCTGCTTTGCACAGATGGCCTTTTGCTTCTACGTAAATGTCGCTGTCTGGTAGATAGAAATCCGGGGTGTATGTTTTAGGTTTGGGTACGTATGTGAAACGAGACTTTTCATACTCGAACTCGATGCCTCTATCTTTGAGAGAACGAGCCAGACTCAACTCGAACTGTGACCTAAATCCAGCTAAGTGCTTCACACCAGAACGCCTAGCGACGACAGCCTTTGTTTTAGATACCCTGCGAGTCTTGGGGACAGTCTTTGAATACCTTCTAGCTCTGTTACTAAGGGGTGAATCGGCACACATATATTTGCTCCTTGATGTGAAAGCATACCCATCTTCTGTAGCTCCCCTTCTACAGTACGTATGTCTCTAGCGTCTGTCTCTGGCATTAGAAACCCGCTATCGGTGTAGTTCTCTCTTAATGTAAACGGCAACCCGCGCTCGTGCTGGCGTAACCATACGACTTTACGTTCGCCACCCGTGCCATTAACTGACTGGATATAGATGTGATGAAGATGATCATTCATCTCCATCAAGTCTATTGAGTAGTCCCTGACTCTGATAAAAGGCATATCACAGTTCCTTTTTCTTCAGCTTTGTGTACCACACACGAGGCGGATTCTTTGCCTTAGATGTAACCTTATCGTGCAGTACAGAGTCAGGCCAGCAGTGGCTTCTATACCCGCAAAAGTTACAGCTTTTGTTTAGAAGTTTGTTTCCTGTTTTAACTACCTGACCATCTCGACGGTATGTTTCGTCTTCTGGTGCAAACTTCACGAAAGGTGAATCAGGATTAAGCAGAACTTCTACCCGTTGTTTTGCATCTTCCAAGTACCGTTGCTTGTCGCTATCGTGCCACTCTGGTACAGGAACTTCCAGTATCTCCCCAGAAGATTTGTTAACTACCAGCCAGCCACCAAAAGGTAGACCCATAGATTCGCCATACAGATAGCCCTGCATGATGTATCCGAACGGGTCTTCTTCTAATAGCTTCTCGTAGCCGCCTCTGTACTTGTTCTTGAATGCCCAGTCACTAGCTGACTTCACATCCCACACACGTTCTATGCCCATCTCGTCGCGTATGATTAGGTCTAGCGTACCTTTTACTTTGTACCCTGCTATCTCTAGTTCGCACGGAGTCTGATAGTCTACGATGTCAACGCCTGCTTCTCTGAGAACAAGCATCAGTGCAGCCTCTGTCAAATCACCGAACAGAAAGCGAAAGACAGAATTGTATTCCATGTCTTCTTTTACACCATCCCTGTCCAGCATCTGCTGACACATAGGACGACCAAGACCAGACATACGTATGTACCAGTCCCGCTTCTCTCTTTTCAGTTGCTTTGCGGCAGAGGCTTTACAGTCTTCTGTATAGATGCCAAGAGAGACAGGGGAGACATCTACTTCCCCCCTGCCTGCTTTATCTAAAAAGTCTTGAATTTTAAGCAGCGTTAACATTGAAGTCATCTGCTAAATCAAGGTCATCATCTGCAAGCAACTTACGAGCTTGGCGGTTCTTCTCCATAACTGCATTGTTATGCTTCTTAACCGTTTCACCAAACATAGTCATCAGTTGCTTGTCTGACTCTGAGATGCCTACCTCACCATCCAAAGTAGGTACAGGTATGAAATAGGTAACACTACCTTTTTTCTTCCTATCCGTACGAAGAAGGATAGAGCATTTCTGCATTAGCTTCTTCTGGCGTGTAAGGTTGTCGATGAAATCACCGATAGGCTTATAGCCGGACTTCTTAAAGTATGCTACTGCAGGTTCGCTAGTAAGCTCTACCTCAGTACCATCTGCTGTCTTAAACGAGCCACTAATCTGACCGTACAAGATTTGGTTACAGGCAACAGCGCGAGAACGCATCAACACTTCTTCAGAGGCAGTTTCCTCGTCGTCGCGTGACAAGCGCCCACACTTATTGCCGCCTTCGTCATCTGGAAACTCGCCCGACAGGCTTGGTTTCTGTACTGACTTACAGGCAAAAGTGCCTTCTTCTGCATCCCACAAGCTGTACTCAAACGTACGCAAGATGGGGCGGAAGCTTACCTCAGATGCAAACAACATCTGACCGTTAACAAAGATTTTCCAATCGCCCTTAGTCAGTGGCTGGCCTTCATCCGTATCAGTATCGTAGTTGATACTGAGGCGTGGTAGCCCTGACCGTTGCGTTTGGTTTCCCTGACCAGATGCCTGCATCAGAGCCGCTTCATCATCATTGCTGAAAGCGGATACGATTCCGTCCAATTCGTCCATTACCGTTAAATCATTAGAGTCCATTTCATTCTCCGTAAAAAGGTGTCGTAGAATTATTCTACAGTTCGACTTCGGATAAGTCAAGCCAATTATGGCCTATTTTTATCTCGATGTCAACGGGCATATCATATTCTATCCCGTATCTCGCTTTTGCTTCTTCAGGTATCGCTAGCATAGCTTTCTTCATTAACCTGATGCAAATATCTTTTTCGTCAGGATGTACGTCCATGACGATTGAATCGTGTACTGTGTTACAAATTACAGAATGTATGTTTGTTTGCTTCACGTACTGCTGTAAACGTACCAGACACATAGGCAATAGGTCAGCCGTAGCAAAGCCCTGAACGGGGTAGTTGCAGATAGCAGTACGATTAGTAGCCGTACCCCACTCTGTCCACCTACAGCCGGGAAATGCGTACTGCCTACCAGACGGTAAGGTTATCTGCTGTTGCTTTACTGCCTCTTTCTGTAAATCCTCATGCCACTGCGTAACGCCCCCATACTTCTCTTTGAAAGCACGGTAATAGCGTTGCTGGTTGTCTGTGCCGCTTACCCCACCATACAGAGGCTTAAAGGTATGTGCCTTTGCTTCCTGTCGGGTACAGCCTATAACGCTGGCAGTGTAGCTATGTACATCTGTACCATCGCGTACGTCGTTGTATGCTTGCTCGTCTTTAGCCAAGAAGCCTGCCACTCTAAATTCTAGTTGCGAGTAATCCCCTTCCAGTATGTATCCACCATCGAAACGACTTTCGACAACCTCTCTGATTGCAAACGTCGAGCCGCGTGGCATATTTTGGAAGTTTGGATTGCGACTCGAAAGGCGACCCGTCGCTGTAATACACTGCATAAATTCTGGATGTATGAAACCTTTTCCGTCCACATTGTTTTTTATCCCGTCAACAAACGTATTCAAGTATGTTTTAAGAGCGTTGTATCTTGTGTATGATTCCACAAACTCTCGTGCATCCCCCTCTAGTTCCACCCGTCTAGATTCCAAAGTATCTTTATCTGTCTTGAACCCTGCAGAGGCAACGTCCATTACATTGCGCGGTACAAGCTTAAAGCCAGCAACCTCGTTGGTCTTTCTGTAGACTACACCCTTCCCGTTACAGGGCTTGCATATTCTAGCTGCTTTGCTGGGCGTACCGTCCTTACGCAGGGGGAATGTCCTACCTACCCCATCGCAGTGACTACAGCGATTGCCCCGTGTCTTGTACACTACGTCAGTCAATCCGCGTACGTTTTCTTTGAACTCGCCAATACGCATACGGGTACGCATCTTAGGCTTTCTGGTAGAGCCTCTCTGTTCTGTTCCTAGATTAAATACCGCAGACCACAGAGACTTGTCCTTTACCCTTCTTGAATAGAGAAGCACAGACCTGTCATCTGCACTAGCCAGATTGACGGGAGTATCTCCCATAGCGTTAGCCGCTAGGGCTAGCAGACGAGTCTCAAGTTCTTCCATCTCTGTCTGATACTGGTGTCGGATTGTTTCTAGTTTATCTAAGTTTACCTTGATGCCATTGTACTCGATGTCTGCCAGTACTGATGTCATCTCTAGCGATAGTTTAAGCGTAGGTATCAGCTTTTCTTGCATTGAATAGTTCCTCGAATGATGTGCCAAAAGCACTTAACTGTTGAAGAGCAACATGCTCTGTGGCCTCTACGTCGGCCTTTCCGTATTCTTCTACGATGTCGTAGGGTATGTCATAAAAGGTATGACCTGAATCGAGATAGGGTTTTACCAAATCCTTTTCCTTTTGTACACCCCCGTATTTCTTAGACATGGCATCCAAGCTGAGAGGCCAGCGTCTTGCCTTAGATAGTATGTATTCGGCAACCATCGTATCGTACACTTGTCCGTTGTAAGTATAACCGCAAGCCTTTAGCCACTGCAAGTCAAACTTAATGTTTTGACCCACAACAACGTCTGCTAAGTTTAGCTGGTCTTGAAAGATACGATGCCCGTCATTGCTAGGCTCTCTGTCGTTGTGATACATACACAGATAGTTTGTTGGAAGACCCAGCCACTTGTAGCCGATAGATACCAGCATATTCTCAAAGTACGGCATGGGTGTAGTACTGCCGTTATCTTTGGCGGTGTGTGTCGTTTCTACATCAAATGTTAATACTTTAATAGACATTGTGACCACCCCCATGTTTGTGGATTTCTAATACGCTGGACTTTATTGCGTGGCAGTTCTTACAAAGCACCTGACACTTTCTTACCTCACCCATAAGGTTCTTCAAAGAGCCTAGTGTCAAACGAGAAACTGGCTTTACTTTTGTACGAGGGTCGATGTGGTCAAAGTCTAAAGCGTACGGGCTTTTGCTGTACCCGCAATAGCTGCATCCATTCTTCATCTTGTATTTGTTAAGGTGATACTTACGACGATTTCTACGAGCAGTTACCCACTGCACTTTTCTCTGCTTGCTATCCATTAGTAGTAGTACCCCGCACCTATTTCTATCTGAGCGTTAATCATGCCGTGCCATCCGTTTATCTTATTCTTAGATATGCAGATGTGACGCACAGTATTAGTCACCTCACTTGAGCCAGTCTTACCGATTCCGATAATGATGTCTGCCTCACCAGCCTTTCCTGTTTTAGAATTATCCATCATGGAGTAGTCGATGAACTGTCTGTCGTGGGCATCATTACTTGCCTGACTGACTGCCCATACCAGCATCTTATTACGCTTGGCTATCTCTCTTGCCCGTACGTATGTTTCCTTCAGGCGCTCGTCACCCCTGTTGTATTCGCCAGCTACCCTGAATTTATCTAGCTGGTCACAGAACATAACGTCCGGCTTGTTCAGCTTGGCATACTCGTCAGCCTCTTCGATACTTGTACCAACAGAGTCCATCACTTGCAAGAAGGGAGCAATCTCATTGTTATACATCTCTAGGTAGTATGGCTTATGCTCTCTTAGCATCTGCTTTGTACACTCATAGTAAGACTGAATGATACGCAACTTAATCTTCTTTGCTGGCTCTTCGTTAGCCCAGTACACAATTTTCTTACCTTGTTTAATGTAGCTAGCCGCCAAGAAACAAGAGAAGGTAGTCTTGCCTACTTCTGGTCTGGCAAAAATTATACCTAAGTTACCTCTGTACAACCCCGGAATCTCTTCCCCGATAAGGTGAAAGTCAAAAGGGAAGTCAGGTGTCTCTGACTCTGCTTCCAATAGTTGTTCTAGGTCGTCTTCTACTAACTCGTAGGTAGTTTTATCACTAATCCTACCGTCTTCAACCGACTCGATAAGGTGTCGCAAGTCACCAAACTCTTCACTTTCACCCGTAAAGATAGCGATAGCTTTCTCTCCGATGATTCGCGCCCTGTCTCTGAGCCAAAAGTTATTTAGAATAGACAGGTGCAACTCTATGTTATCAGGATTGCCGCCCTCAAGCTGCATTATTATGTCCTGTATCTTAGAGCGTGTGCTGTCTGGCATAGCAGGGTTCTTATCGTTGAACAGGCTGGACAACTCGCGCACTGTTATATTTGATTCGTAGTTTGTGTGATAATACACAAGCGTATCGTAAATGCTTCTCATGTCACGCTGGAACATATCCCTTTCGAGTATGTTTTTAGCACGGCCAAAGAAGTCGGAATTAAGACAGAACCCTAATATCTGTAAATCAATTGATGTAGCTTCCGATGAAGTCATCGTATTCTTCCTCATTCATGTTTTTTATATCTTTACCTAAGACAATCAGCTTTGTCCTTACCATACCAGCTAACTGTCTGACTATTTCTATTGCTTTGTCTGTTGCATCTTTATCCAGAGCGACACCAACATACTCGTAATTACGAACAATGTCGATATGTTCTGGCAATAAGTTTGTACCCATCAAGGCTACACCCGTATTAACACTTGCAATACGACAAGCGCTAGCAACATCTTCCACAATGATACATCTTCTATCGTCTGAGCCACAGACGAAAGGATGTTTGCTGTTTCCATATCTGTACCATTTCGGATTTCTACCATCGAGACTTCTGCCGACAGCATCAACAATCCGCCTTTCTTTCTTAACTAAAAAGACAGCGCGATTTTGTTTGAAATCATACCTGACATCCACAGCGCCAGAAAGGTAAGCATCATAAGCATTTACAGAACGAAGATAAAGTTCTGCATTAACATCACGGGACACACTGACAAACGTATCAGGTATCTCGAAAGGAGAATCGCTATCTTGCTTTTTTATTTCTGGGGTAATAGAACGAGAGAAAGCGTGAGCCGCCTTGTCGCGTGTCAACGATAAAGATAATCTACCTGAAACATTGCAGTCAGCATGGAAGCAATACCACATACGATGTACGCCATCGTCATTTACGCTGAAAGTATTCTTACCATTACAAGCTGGACAATCAGAACGAAGCCTGCCGTCCGTTGCAATTTCCAGAGATTCCACATAGTTAAACAGCCAAGCTGGTGATTTCATTTCTCAATCCTCTGTCAAAGACATACCCCCTTATAAACGATATGACAAACTATGTCAAACAGAAAAAGTATGAAATGTACTCTTAATGGAAGAGTGTAAGTTACTTTTTTTTTCTAACTGTACTTAGTACGGGGATGCTGGGGCTTGACAAGTTCGTTTTTTTCTGGTAATCATTTATGTATAACCCGTTAGGAAATCCCTATAGGGAATATCTTATTATGAAATATATTAATAAAATCAATCCTATAGCTAAACTATTAAGGGATAGTAAGTATCGTAAGCAAGTTATTCCGAATAAGAAAAAGAAAAATAAACCGAATGTAAAAAACTGGCAAAGAGATTACGAAGATGGCAAGACCAAATAAAATCTACGAAGACACGAAAGTTTACAACATGAGCATTTCTGTTGACGACTGGGACAAACTAGCGTACATTGCAAAAGAAGAATCAGAAATACACGGTACGCAAGTTAGCGTGGCTGACATGATTCGCAGTATCGTAAAATCTTATCTGGAAGCATACGAGGAAGTAAATGACTGAAGTGACAAGAGACGAAGATAAATTTAATCTAGAAATATCTGAGCGTGAGTACGACCAAGCGTACGAAGTTATTCTGAATGTATCTTCTGCGAGGCTGGGTGAGACAGACAAAGAACTGATAAAGTCTCGCAAGGCAGTAGACTTACGCAGAAACATACAGGTGTTTGTCGGAAAGACTGAGCAAGAATGTAAGCGCTGGGTCAAGGCAAATATGCAACTTCTGAAAAAATATAACACCAAGTACGAATTTAATGGTTGACAAATCGGTGACACTATAGTAAGACATAAGAAATGACGGCGGTGCGTGTTTTCCTCTACTCCTTCCGCTAGCCGTCACAAGCCCCTGCCAGTATTAAATGGCGAAAAGATACTGGTGGGGGCAAGAATTTTCTGGAAGTCAGAATTCCGTTGAAAAATGGGCGTCTCCAGAGATAGGGGTTTGTAAGTCGGACTGCTGTATAGCGGAAACACTACAGAGCCTGCTTAATCAGGAACTTCCCGAAGTCCCTTGCTGAATAAGTAAGTAGGATGGAAGTACTGAAAAATAAAATGTCGATTGTCCGTTATTTAAGGGACGATGACCACATTTTAGAGAACAGGGCTGTCTTTCGGGGCGGCTCTGTTTTTTTGTGCTTGACATCCGCAATAGTTTCCTGTATGAATAACTAATAATTGAGATTGGAGATTGTAGAAAATGACTGATGATAGCACATTACATATCCCAGAGTTTGCACATGGCTATTTGCTATCGCAATCATACATGATACTGTATGATGTGCTAGAAGGTGGTGCAACA
>Ga0181591_10004117_pt1 | contig 12687 bp, 9 predicted proteins | sample 071ome_33_FD_133757 | JGI IMG/M metagenome (GOLD analysis project Ga0181591, IMG submission 133757) | Coastal salt marsh microbial communities from the Groves Creek Marsh, Skidaway Island, Georgia - 071412AT metaG (megahit assembly) | ecosystem: Environmental > Aquatic > Marine > Intertidal zone...
ACAATGATAATGGGATTCTAGTGTTAGAAGGCTCAACAAATAATACGGAACCCCTTATCCAGCAACGCATTGGCTTATGCATATTGAAAGCCCTGCCCGTTCAAGGCATGCGCTTTGTCGATCAACAAGCCAACAATGTTGTGCTGATTGAGCACTGGTCCAATGTCCTAGATGCCATGGACACAGAGGTAAATTCCGATATGATGCGCCAAGCAAAACGCCAATGCATCAAACACGCTTTTGCACAAACCCATAATGGGCAAGCGGTCAGTCGATTTCTTGCTTGGTTGAATCGTTATGAGTTACCCAGCCACTTTTTAAAAATGCAGTTTGATGCCCTTGCTAACTGGCAAGAAAAAGATTGGCTCGAATTAAAACACGCTTGGTTTGAACCAAGACAAGAATAAGAGTGACACCATGGCCAAACACGCAGGAAACCGTTTACGCATCATTGGCGGTCAGTGGCGATCACGACAACTTCCCTTTCCTGATGTGGAAGGCTTACGCCCCACCACAGACCGTGTACGCGAAACCCTTTTCAATTGGTTACAGCCTTATTTACCAGGATCAAATATTCTCGACGTGTTTGCAGGTTCCGGCGCATTAGGCTTAGAAGCATTATCAAGAGAAGCGAAAACCGTTGACTTTATTGAGTTCAATGCCAAAGCGGCCAAGCAATTACAAGACAACTTTAAAACCCTAAACGCCAACAACGCACAATTGATTAAAGGGGATGCGCTTTCCATTCTGCCAACCCTTAACACAAGCTATGATGTGATTTTCCTCGATCCGCCGTTTGGCAAAGGCCTGTTACCAAAATGTATTTCAACCATTGTAGAAAACAAACTCGTTTCACCTAATAGCTGGGTGTATATTGAAAGCGAGCAGGCCTTAACTGAATTAGAGATTCCTAAGCACTGGCGCCTTCATCGGGAAAAAAAGGCGGGGCAGGTCATGCTTCGTTTATTTGAAGTGATGCTTAGTGAGTAGCAAAATAAAAGAAGTAGCTTTACCCTAGCCTCTGCACGAAATTAACAACAAAAATAAAAACAATGAATATTTCCAGACAGCACTTCATCATCATTGGGCCGATTTTGGCTTTCGCATTTTATGCCTTACTTGAATATTTAGGCATTCATGGTCAGCCAGCCATCGCCGCTGGTATAGCTGTGCTAACGGTTGTTTGGTGGGTGACCGAACCCATTCCCATTCCAGCCACATCGTTAGTGCCTTTTGCCTTGCTACCCCTGTTTGGCATTGTTGACCACAAAACCGTTGCGTCTTCACTAGGCAGCCACGTCATACTTTTGTTAATGGGGGCGTTTATGCTCTCTAAGGCGTTAGAGAAAAGTGGCGCCCATGAACGCATGGCTGTGTACATGATTCGAATTATTGGTGTTTCAAGTGGAAGAAGGCTGGTGCTGGGTTTTATGCTGACGTCCGCTTTTTTAAGTATGTGGATATCCAACACAGCCACCACGCTCATCATGCTGCCCATTGCCCTTGCAATTCTTTCTCATGTTGATAACCGAAATTTAAAGGTCGCTTTGATTTTGGGTATCGCTTACGCCGCAAGCACTGGCGGCATAGGCACGCCCATTGGCACACCGCCCAATGTGATATTTATGGGAATTTACGAAGAACAAACTGGCAACGAGTTTAGCTTCCTTGACTGGATGAAAGTAGGTGTACCCGTGGTTTTACTCGCCATTCCAATCATGGCGCTTTGGTTAACTCGAAATGTAAAACTCACAGAACAAATCAAACTGCCTGAATTGCAGCAATGGCGGAAAGAAGAAATCCGAACTCTCGTCATTTTTGCCCTGACCGCCCTTGCTTGGATTACCAGAAGCGAGCCATTTGGCGGCTGGAGCGATTTACTGGGCGTAACCATTGCTGGTGATAGCACAGTGGCATTGGCTGCTGTGGTTATTATGTTCCTGTATCCAAATGGAAAAGGTGGCCGAATTTTAGATTGGGAAACCGCTAAAGGCATACCTTGGGGAATGCTTTTGTTATTTGCTGGTGGTATCGCATTAGCGAAAGGTTTTGTAGCTTCCGGTTTAAGTGACATGTTAGGTGACTGGCTTTCGTCTTTAGCAAATTTACCACTGATATTAATGGTGTTAACCATTTGCCTTGTGGTGACTTATTTAACTGAAATTACCAGCAACACAGCTACTGCAACGCTTTTAATGCCCATATTAGCCGCAGCCGGTATCAGTGCAGGGCTTGATCCTTCTGTGCTAATGATTCCAGCCGCCATGGCCGCAAGCTGCGCATATATGCTGCCAGTAGCCACGGCTCCTAATGCCATTGCCTATGGAACCGGTGAATTAGAAATAAGAGACATGGTAAAAGAAGGCGCCATACTGAGCTTTTTAGTCTCATGTATAGTCGGCTTAGTGTGTTATTGGTTGTTAATATAAAACGCCGTTCAGTAGTGAATAGCAAATTCATATTTTGCTCTTATTAATCATATAAAAGCGGGTACATACAAAAGCGAAAGATTGCTAATTCCACTCGATACGTTAAGGTAATCAAAACGGAATTGCCAAACTAAACCCAAATGAACGCTGCCATATTAACCAATAAACTGGTCGCCCCAGTCACCAATGACTTGATCCATCGCCCAACACTTTGTGAACAACTAAATTCGCAATACGAATGCCCTCTCATTGTCTTACAAGCTGCGGCGGGATTTGGTAAAACCAGCACGGTCTGTGATTGGCTTCAACACTCAAACAGCGCCATTGCTTGGTACTCGTTAGATCATACGGATAATATTCCCACGACGTTTTGGCAATATATGTGTGAATCGCTTTCCCGTATTCACCTGAGTATCACAGAAGAAGCAAGGCGATTCTTAACCAATCAGTCTATAAATGATGTTTTACCCATTTGCGACAGCCTCATTAATGGACTAAACCATTTTACTCGTAACCGTTTGCGTCCAAATCATTGCGTATTAGTGCTTGATGATTTTCATTTGATTCACGATGTAAGCATTATTGAATCCATTGCACGATTCATCGATTACAAGCCTTATTGGCTACAAGTGGTGATTACATCCCGTACATTACCAGAACTGCGAATTCCTAAGCGCATCAGTCAAGGGCAAGCATTCTTAATTACCAATGAAGATTTAATGTATGACAAACAAACATGTTCAGATGTATTAACTCAGCAGATTAATCAAACACCAAATAGCGAAACGTTAAATTTTATATTCGAGCAAACTAAAGGCTGGCCGGCAGCCGTTCAATTATTAATGCATTCAAAATCTTTAATTAACTTAGATACATATAAAAATGCAGCTCATCATGAATTAATGACAGATTATTTAATGGAAGAAGTTTTCATAAATCTTGATGAAGAAACAAAAGAGTTACTTAATATTATTTGTACCTTACCTCGATTTAACCTATCCGTTATTAACTCAATCATAGATCAACCCATATCTGAGGGGACGTTTGATAAGCTTATTCATTCTGGACTTTTGATTAGCTCTTTAGAAAGCAAAAATAATCAAAAATTTTATAAAATACATGATTTAATTCGTGATTGGTTAGAGACAAACCTCGCTACAAATACTCTTGATAAAGTAAAAACAATTCGAAACAAAGCCATTAAGCATCTAATCCAAGTTGACGCTATTAATGATGCTTTGATCCTTGCACAAAAAAACGAAGATTGGGCATTAGCATCGAATATTCTTGGCCATCACATATTCGATGAAGGCCAAATACCACACTTCGACTTTATTCAATATCAGCTCAATCAATTTCCTGAGGAGCAATATGAATTATTACCTATTATATGTGTATTAAAGGCAAGCTTATTATTTCATCAAAATAAACAAGCGGAAATGATTCAATATCTAGGAAAGGGAAGAAAAAGGCTTACCGAATTAGAGTATTTAATTGATAACAACCCTAATATCAGCCCAAATGATCTTTTAAAATTTGGCATTAAAAATATTGAAGAATACCATATTATAAAGAACACTCTAAGCCTATGGGTAGATTTGAACTTACTCTATGACGGAAGATTACCTGAACTAAAAACGCTATCCGGTGAGTTTGTTTTAAGTGGTAATCATCCTATTCATTATTGGCAAGATCACATTCGTTTTATTCATGCTTTCATGCAGGAAAATTTCAAACAAGCCATTGAAATAGGTAAAAAAACTCTCAACTCAGCTAAAGAGCATAAAGATGTTAACTGTAGCATCAATACAGCTTGCTGGCTTGCACAGGCTTTGTACCAGACAGGGGAACTTAAAACAGCTTTAAATGTTTTGCATGAAATTCAAGATTGGTTAATGCAATTCAATGCTATTAATCTACCTAATAATTATGTTTTATATACAACATTTGGTTTTTTGTATTTAGAGAATCTTGAATTTACCAAAGCGTTTGAAATGTACCGTTTAGTTGAACAAAATATCTCAGAATTTTCAGAGCCAAGGGGTGTTTTATACAACCAGTATCATTTTAAAATGCGTTTACTCATATGTACTCACCAATATGATGAGGCGGGAGAATGGCTTAAAGAAATTTACAAATACGAAGAAAAACATCTACGAAATAGCCTTACACACAGTAGTTTTATCTGCCAACCAGATACAGAAATAGTGGACTTTTTGTATCAATTAAAATTAGGCAATACCATGCCCATTATACAATGGGCCATGAATTATCAAGCACCAGTATACAGCCCGCCTATAAAACAGAATGTTGAGACATGGTTGCAAGCCATAGGGCTAACATTTTGCGGCCAAGATCAAAGCGAAATATTTAAAGAGCTATTAAATGACGCGGTAAAAAACCACAATATTGCACGGCAAGTTGGCCTCCGATTATTAATCTCAACCATATTTTTTCATCTAGGAAAAATTGAACAATCTACTGAACTGCTCATTAGCACATTAAAATTGGCCAGAGATAATCAATACAAACAATTGGTTTTAGATTCGAACCCACAGGTATTAAATAAGCTCATCGAATTACAAAGCCACCCAGAAGTTGGTGGCTATTGTCAACTGCTATTACAAGCGGATAAAGAAAAATCCACCTTTTCAATAAGTGTCAAATCAGAGCCTGATAACACTCAAGCTAGTCCTAACTTAAATGAGCAAGCCATTAAGCAACTTACTTCTCTGACAAAGCGTGAAGATGAAATTTTGAGGTTACTGGCAAAAGGGATGCGCAACCAAGAGATTGCAAATCACTTAGCCATTTCGTTAGCCACTGTGAAACGACACATTCAGAATATCTATTCTAAACTGGATATTAACTCACGAACTGAAGCGGCTTTACTCTACACACATGCCTAGTTGTCATATTTTATTAATACAGGCTACAAAGCTATACCACTGATAAATAGAGATTTTTTTGCTCCTCTACACCCCCTACACCCTTATTAATGTGATTCGCATCACATTTTATGGGGCTAACCTACACCTTTAGTAGGCTGATCAGCTTTCAATTACGCTGCTATCGTTTAGCCATGATCAAAATAAAAAGGCAACATCATGGCAGGATTTAAATTTCTAGGCGCAATACTGGCTTGTTCCATACTGTATGGTTGTGGTTCGGGCTCTACAGAGCCTTCAGATAAAAATGACTTCTCTGGTGATCAACTTCCACCGCCTAGCACGGAACCTCCTGTTCCATTTTTTACACCTTCTGATTTAGACAGCGTCAGTGAAGATCCATTTGATCCTGAAAGACTTATGGTTGTGCAAATTCAATTACCCCAGAATTATGTTCAAATCCTATCCAATGAAGGCCGCTCATTGGCTGACGTGTATCGCTCTTGCCCAAGAGAAGATTTTGAATACACCGAATTTAACGCCAAAGTCAGTATTGATGGTGAAGAGCTAGATGATGTAATTATTAGAAAGAAAGGCTTTTTAGGCTCGCTTAGCGCGACAAAGCCTTCTTTCAAATTCGACTTCGATGAGGCCGTCGAAGGGCGTCGCTTTAAGGGACTAAAGCGCATGACGCTCAACAACAATCGACAAGACGCTACCAATGTACGTCAATGCCTTGCCTATCAAATGTATGGTCAAGCAGGTATCAAAGTACCAAGATGTAGCTTGGCACGGGTCTATGTAAACGGAGAAGACTTAGGTGTTTATTCTCATGTAGAGAGCATCAAAAAACCTTTCCTTGAGCGTGTATTTGGCAACGATGAGGGCAACCTTTATGAAAGCCAAGTTGCTGATTTTGGTACCCACCTGAACGAAAAATTTGAAAAGAAAACGAATAAAACAGAAAACGATCGTAGTGATCTTGATGCCGTTGCCAATGCTCTAGACTTACCGAACGATGAAAACTTTCTGGCTACTATCGAAACATTAGTTGATATGGATGCTTTTTACACGCAATGGGCCATGGATGCCATTCTAGGTAACTGGGATTCTGCCATGGGTAATAACAATAATTTTTATATCTACAACCACCCTGATAATAATAAGTTTTACTACATCCCTTGGGGTACAGATACTGCCTTTACCGGTGGTGACGACGAATTTAAAGCTAATATTGGCCCCCTTTATAAAAGTTCACGAATCACCACACGTTTATTTAGTATTGAATCAGAGCGAGCAAAATACTACGCACGAATTAATGAATTACTTGAGGATATTTGGGTTGAGAAAGATATTCTAGACTACATTGATAATATTCAGGCTTTAACCGATGCACCAGATGATGCAGTAACCGCCTTAAAAGCATTTGTCTCTGGTAGTGAACCTGAATATAGAGACAAACTATCCACAAATCTAGATGAAGACTTACCAACACGATTAGCTTCTGCAATGGCGACAAATGCAGCAAACCAAGTTGACAATACATTAAATGATGAACCGCGTGACTGCGACAATTTCGAAGTAAGCACAACTAGTATTAAAGCTAACTTTTCTGCCGATTCAGGACAAGATAGCGGTACCTTTACATTTACCCGCAGAGATAACACTCAAGTGACTGCCAACATCACGGTAATCCCCGATGATAGCATTCTCTATAAATTTGATACCTTTAAAGGGCCTGCAGGTACCCATGGAATATCCTTGGTTGGAGTAGATAACACTCAGTTCTTTGAACCTAATCCTGACGTATACGTTTTACATTTAGGTATTGACTCAGCCGCATTCAAAACTGGAGAGACTGACTTTCATGGGTTTTCAACTTTCGCTTTTCTTTACAAATTTATTTCTGAGGGCAATTTAATTTTAATCGCCACCTCAGATGATGGTGGAATCACACTTAACCATATTGGTGATGGTACAAATTCATTATTAAGTGGTTCGGTATCTGGTACCTTGGGGCATTTAAAATAATGACTCAGTTAGCCAATACACTTGAAAGATCGCAAAGCCTTAGCCTGGTATCGACTCCAGTTGAACATACGATTGCTGAGTTGGATGCTCACTCGCTGCTGGATCAGAATCGAGCAGCATTAATGACTCGGGTAGATGATAAGTATGTCATCAAACAATCTGATCTGCATACATTCATCAATCATGCGAAGCAGCATTTTACGATATTACAGGATCATCAATTAAGGATATTTCCCTACCAAACCGTTTACTATGATACGGATGATCACCAGCTATATCATCAGCATCATTCTGGCAAGGCGAATCGCCTTAAAATTAGATGCCGAGAATATATGCACACAGGTCAGAAATATTTAGAAGTCAAACAAAAGAATAACAAAGGTATCACCCATAAATATCGACATGAAATAGACTGCTATAGCAACATAATTAACCTGAGTGAGTTTATTTTGAAGTTTGGTATTAAAGACACATTGACCCCTGCGTTATTTGTGAATTATCAACGTATTACCTTAATGCATAAATTTGAAAATCAACGTATTACTATTGACCTCAACCTCAAATACCAAGATGCACGTAACCATAAAACCATTGACTTAGACGACATTGCTATAATTGAAATAAAAAGAGATCGACATGATCATAAGTTAGGTCGATCTACTAGCCACACATGTCTATATGATCTTGGATATCGACCTGTTAATTTCAGCAAGTACTGTATGGGCTGTGTGTTATCGGGGATGCCTAACATCAAAAAAAACCGCTTTAAACAAAACCTACTTTTTTTAAAAAAACAATTTTCTATTGAGGTGGTCCATGCTTCACTTTGATTCTTCATTTCTAAGCAATCTTGCCATTAACATGGCCTCAATTTTTATATTAGTGCGATTTTGTTATTACCAATTCAGTGAAAATAGAGCCCACTCAGCATCGTTCATCCTATTTGGTATGGGCGTATTTATTATTACGGCACTTTTGCACAAAACGGACATTTCTATGGGCTTTGCGTTTGGCCTGTTTGCTGTTTTCTCCATGCTACGTTACCGAACCGAATCTATTTCTGTGAAAGAGATGACCTATTTATTTCTGGTTATTGCCATTTCACTTCTAAATGCTGTTTCCGGTTTAGGCCCATATGAATTAATTACTGTGGACAGCTTGCTAATCATTTTAGCTTACCTTTTAGAAACAAACTTATTCATGAAAAAAACCAGTGAACGCATTATTGATTATGAAGTGATACAAAACATCAAACCTGAAAATATTCAACGTCTTAAAGATGACATTCAATCGCGCACAGGCTGGGATGTAAAAAAAGTGGATATTTTATACGTAGACTTCTTGAAAGACTCAGCAAAAATTAAAGTGAAGTTTGAACCCAAGCTAAATGGTTGCGAAGAAACTGCTACGATTGGTTCAGATCGAACGGCGATATAACTATGCGCATTTCACTTATTCTTATATTATCACTAGCTTCATTACCTATTTTTGCCAGTGAACGTATCGACTTCAAAGCTCGTATTTTTATTGATGGGGACTATCTTGGCCCTTACTATCAAAAAGATTCTGATGAGAATACTGATTATAGAGCCCATGTCGAATTGGCTTCCTTGAAATCCACATTAAAGTATAAACTTACATCAAATTTGCAAACTAAGCTCCAAATTGAATATAAAAAGGAATCAGAAGAAGACTATAAAGATAAATTTCAAATTGATGATTTTTATTTAAAATATGACATTAATGACACATCATCATTACGTTTTGGTCAATTTAAAGAACCCATGGGTCATGAACGCTTAATGGGCTCTTCATCATTGCCAGCCATCGAGCGGAGCATTGTCACCAATGCTTTCGCCCCTGGTCGTAATCCTGGTATTGCTTATGAATTTGGTAACCAATCTACCAGTTTTCATATTGGTTACTTTAAAATTGCAGACGATGATTTTAAAAATGGTATAGCAACGACACTTCGATCTACTTACGGTGGTTCAATTGGAGATCACCTTTTTCATATTGGTGCCTCAATATCCAACCGTGATTTTGATGATTCGAGTTTCCAAATCAAAGAACGTGGAGAAGTCAATTCCGCAGACAATATCATTCGTAGTGCTCGGTATAATTCCAATGGCCAAAACATCTTCCAAAGTGAACTTGGGTGGTTAATCAATGACATTTGGATTATGAGTGAATATTACCAAACAAAGATTCAGCAAACCGCTGCGGATAAGTGGCAATATCAAGGATTCTATTTTCAATTTAGCAGCTTACTAAATTTTTCTAAAATCATTAAAAAGGATAATTATCAATATAAAAACGGTGAATTTGATAAGCGTAAAGCGAAAGCGGGAGATATTGAGTGGGTAATTCGATACTCAGGATTATCGTTGCGTGATTTAAATTACAGCAAGTCAGAAGAAATTGGCGCTGTAGCATCCAGTGTACTATTGGGTTTAAACTATCAACTAAGAAAAAATATCAGCGTAATGATGGATATTCTTTTTCCTGATATTTCAGGTAATGTCGTCAACACTAATCAGGAAGGATATGCATTATCCTTCCGATTAAAATACGAAATCTAATCCACATTAATACCTAAGGTTTGAGGTAATGTACCTAGGCCCAAGGTACCCCAACGGCGACCATCAATATCAATTGGAATAAATAAGCTAATTACCACTTGGCCTCCTGGTATAACAAAACTACCCATACCTACATACTTACAGCTGTTAATATTTTCTAGATCGAATTTACTGCCCACAGAAAATAACTTACTACGGCTGTATACCATATCAGTTTTCAAATCCCCGGTTTCAGGTTTTGAAGCCTCAGATTTATTAATTGGTAAATATCCTCTATCATCGGTTGGCAGCCAATATAAAACGCCCTGAACTGCTTCTTCATGATGCCATCTATCAATAGTCGATTGCATTTTATTGCGAAATGCTTCTCCCCAACTGACTTCATGACGATTCATTTTTGTTCCTTCGATTTTTGAATAGTTTCGATCAAACACATCCACACCATCCTCAATTAACTCACATAAAGCTTGCTTCATAATGGCTGTACGGTTTTGTAATTCTAAAATTAATGGTTCTAACGGACCATCTTGCAAGCGTATCTGAGATAAACGCTTTAATGATTCATTATTATCATTCTTCATTACGTCCGCTTGTTGTAAAAATTTATCCATATTATTCAGGATTTTTTCACCCAAGCCTTGAATTTCTTTGGTGTATTTCAAACCTTCTTTGTTGGTCAAAGCTAACTCTTCAGCGGTTGAGCTGACCATAAGTAAGCTTTCATGGGTCATTTCAAATTTATGTACCATGGTTTGAAATTGTGCCATGGTATTATTGACTGACTCTTTAGCTGAATGGGTGCTGTCATTTGCCGAGCGATTACTTTGAGACGTTTTTGAAACAATGTTGCTCATCTCACCAACTAAATGATTAATTTGATCTGCCGATGTACCTACTTTGGATGCCAAAGTGCGCACCTCATCAGCCACGACAGCAAATCCACGACCATGCTCACCCGCCCGTGCTGCTTCAATTGCCGCATTTAGCGCAAGCATGTTGGTTTGATCTGCAAAACCCTGAACCGTTTCTAGTATTGCGCCAATGCTTTCTGAGTTTTTAACAAGCTGATCAACGGTTTCAGAAAAATCACCTAAAACGCTAGAAGAGGTTTCAATATCTTTGAGTACCGATTCCAGTTCAGCTTGCGCTTGACTGGCTATTTCTAGATTGTGTGAATTAGACTCCGCTATAGTTGCAGTGCGTTCAGTTAACTCATTAAGCGCCTTAGTCGTCTCATCACTGGTTTGAAAAATTTCATCCGCCAACTCTGCTTGTTGCTTTGCACTAGCATGAGAGGTCTCACTTAATTGGCGTCCTTTTGCCGAGATTACGGCAGAATGTAAATTGTGATCTAACAGGTAGTACAGAATTTCACTGGTCTTGCTCAAGGATTGATTGATTTGCTGGGCAATAGGGTCTTTCTTAACCACATCCTCGGGGATCACTTGTCGCAAGTCTTCGTGTTCTTGGTTACGAGCGATCAATGCTTTTAAGTAATAATCAGAATATCGCGTTTCGAGTACTTTTTTAGCGGGCCAGACCCAAGCCGCTATTCCTACCAAACCGATTAAGCCATTAATAACAGGACTTACAGTAATTAATGAGACACTTGCCGCCAATAACCACAGGAACCCTAATAAGCCTACTATTAAGCTCGCAATCATTGTTTTTGAGCCCTGCATGGCTGAATTATTGGGAATATTGACTGACAAATCGTGTACCTTATTCTTACTTCTTTAATAACTATAGCTTTTAGTAATTAAAGTTCTAATAAGGCTTTATAACAATTAGCTTTAAGAAGTGGATCAGTGTTGTTTTGTTAAGAATTGAAAAACAATGTCACGAATGCCATACATGAGCTTTATTTTGTTAATTAATTGGCTGATTTGGTTAGATTTTAAGATACACCCCGTTTGACCCACTTTATAGTTAAATTGACAGTTAACTCTTTATTTCAACACATCAATTTGCTTTGACACCTAGCCATGCCGCATTGGCAAAATCTTCTTTATAGGCTTTCAACGATTTTTTATAGCGTCCGCTCAAATAATGGCGAGCGTAGTCGTGAACAGGACCAACAATAATAGAGACATATAATTGCGAGGGTAGCGCTTTAATTTCACCTTGATATTTCGCTTTTTGAAACTGCTCTTCCAAATACTGATAGCCATGAACAGAAACATCAGAAAGTATTTTTTTTTGCTTTTTTGTATGCACCACAGATCGATTTTGAAATATGTAATATGCCCAATTTTTATGGCGGCTGATCCAGTCTACATTCACATATACCAAGCGTTTGATCAGCTGTTCAGCACCATTTGAATCACCCTCTTTTTGTAAGTAACTCAATGTGGTTTCCCAGAAATCCCTCATTCCTTCTATGTATACCGCAGCCGCGATGGCTTCTTTATTGCCGAAATGGTGATACAAGCTTCCTACACTGGTATTAGAAGATTCACATATCATCTGAACACTGGTTTTCTCTACGCCATGCTTGATAAAGCATTCTAGAGCCTTTAATAAAATTTCCCGCTTCTTGATTTGGGTTTTAGTGCGCATGCTTGAAGCCAGTATCTATAAAATGAGATGCCCTATTATCCCAATAGATAGCATCCTTTCCAATAGTTATTAGAATTATATTCTAGAATATAATTCTAGTTTGTGACATAGTGACCTGAACACCCAGCAAAGAAGGCCAATTATGAATCCTGTTGCCATTTTTAAATCGTTACAAAATAAGCCTTTTGGTAAGTGGCT
>Ga0181591_10004131_pt1 | contig 12667 bp, 5 predicted proteins | sample 071ome_33_FD_133757 | JGI IMG/M metagenome (GOLD analysis project Ga0181591, IMG submission 133757) | Coastal salt marsh microbial communities from the Groves Creek Marsh, Skidaway Island, Georgia - 071412AT metaG (megahit assembly) | ecosystem: Environmental > Aquatic > Marine > Intertidal zone...
ACTTCAAAGGCTTGAAGAAACTTATAGAAAAGAGCTTGCTCTGCAGCTTCTGCCTTGCCATCAGAAAGAAGCGAGTCACAGATGTTGACCAAGATTGCCATCTTGTGAACATCAAGCAAGAGGGGGGTTGTTTCTTTAAGAAACTCTTCTACGTTATGCTCTTCGACATAAGCTTGAGCAGACCGCAGAAGCTTCTCATTGTATTCACCGACCATCACCTCGCCATCTGGGCCTTCCTCACCACCAAGCACTGCTAGCAGTTGACCGATCTCTTCATTTTGGATTACACCATCTGAAGCAATCATGTAGAGCAGGGAGACCACAAATGCCAAGTGTGGAGTCATCGTCGTATCGACTTCAGCTTTGAGGAATTTGTCAACGAAGTTTGGCATAAATGATCCCTAGATGTGAGTTGCTCCAAAGTCGATAAAGACATCACCTTCCATTGCTCTCAACTGTGTGCCATCGGCCTTCTTGGCAACCATGTCATAGACAGCATCCTTAAATTCAAAGGTAGAGGTCTGTGAAGCCGAAATGGTGATCGTGAACTTCCCTGCTGTTGGGTCAAGAACAATCCCTTGATTGGGCAGAGAGGACAGATCGAAGTAGATGGTTGAACTCTGATAGGAAGGACGGCATTGCATATAAAGAGTGTAGCCTGTGAGATCGATAGGGATCTCATCTTCCTTTAGCTCTACAGATGCTTGAAAAGTGGCGTTATTCAGAATTACAAAATCTACTTTTGTTACATTCATTAAAATACCATTTGACAGACAATTTTTTTTAAAATAATTCGAAAAACAGATACTTGATTATATCATAAAAACTTTATTTTTTGTTATTAATCCACTTTCAGTCGATTCGAGTAATCGTCTTATTCAGAGTGACGCTGCCAGAGAGCAACACTTCGACCTGAGACTTGTCTGGCTTATAGGCCAGCAAGTCATAAAAGCCTTTATCAAAGTTAAGCTCCTTCGTCAATTCATGAGAGAAAGAAAGAAAGATCCGATGAGTATTGACAGGATCAAGCATGATCGAGTTGGCACTGGAACTCAGAGTGAAGAGTGCTTCTGAGTCATGGACAGTCTTGCGACAGTCCAGCTTGAAAAGCAGACCAGAGAGGTTTCTTGGGTTTCCATCAGCATCAACAATCTCCAGCGTGATTGCTTCTGAGACTTGCTGAGTAATCGTAAAGTCATAAGTCTTTTTCATTGGTTTTCTCAAGGTGAAAATTTATAGATGTGATGACCATCTGGATTAGATGATGGGTCTATATAAGTAAATCCGCCTAGCCCCTGAGCATTGAAGTAATTGACAGAACCACTCGTGACATGAATCGTGCCACTTCCATCTATGTTAACGAGTTCCCTGAAAGTCAGGTTGCAACCTGAATCGATATTCAGAGTAGCACCTGACTCAAGGACGAGTCGGCTGGCAAAGAACAAGTCTTCTGTTAGATTGAGATCACTGGTATTGACGATGCCACTGATGACATAGTCTGCTCTGGAGTCAGCCCAGTTCTGGACAATGATTCTTGGAGGATTGGGATGAGTATTATCTTCGATCAGTCTCGTCAGCTTTTTCCCGATGATATGACCCTGCACGATCAGGGTTGCTCCTTTGCTTGCTCCAGATCCAGAGGCGACTGTCAGCTTCGAGTTGCAGGGAGTGGTTCCGTCAGCCATCTTTTCTGGAAACTCTAGGTTGCCTGCAACGTAGTATACTCGATTGGCGGCAAGGGTGTGGTTTACATAGAGTTGTTCTTCGAACTGAACAGAATGGAAGGCCACTTGTGGATGGGAGAGCCACTCGTAAGAGGGGATACTGGTATCCACCGTTGGTGGGTTGACCCAGATCAGTCCACTGGAAGATACCGAAAGGAACTTACCATCTTCAGGAGTGCCGTAGGTCGGCACCATGTTCATCGCTACAGCACCGATCTGATTGCTCAGGCCAATCTTTACACTATCGACATAGTCTCTGTTGGTTGCATAGTTGACATGATCTGGATCATTGGCATCAACAGTAGGAAGTTCCGTGATATGATTGCTGTTCATATCAAGATCGCCGACTAGCTGAAGATCTGAAACGGTAAGCACATTGGCATTGAAGTTAATCGCTGGATCGCCTTCTTGTCTGGCATATCTGCCGTCAGCGAAGGCTCTGCTAATTGCCCAAGTGTCTTGATCTGAATCACTATCATGAGTGGGAGCTTGTACATCAAAAGGGATTGATACGTCCCCAAACAGTTTCTGATGCAGGTAGTTGATATTAACGGCATCTCCTCCTGTGTTCGGGTCAGGATCAGCCAAGTTCGTGATCTTTGAAGAAGTGTTGAAGCTGAGTGTTCCGTCAAGAAGAAGGCTGCTCGCTTGAAAAAACTGACCAAGGTCTCCGTCAATCGTTGCATAGTTTGCAAGCGTAGAAGTCTGTGACTCTAGATTCACTGCCCTGCTCTCAAGAGATTGAAAGCGCTCCTGAATGCTTGAAAAAACAGTGTGGCCAGAACTGTTTGTTCCTGTCATTGATAAGCTATCAGCATGAGTTAATAAACTTTCTCTTGCTGCTCTCAGTAAATCTTCTGAGTTATGAAATCTGTCCTGAATCGAGGTGAAGCTGGTATTTGTTAAAGAACCATCGCCAGTCAGAGAGAATGATTCCTGAAGAAGACTCGCATTCGCACTGACAGCGGTGTCAATCGCACTGAATCGGTCACTGAGAGATGCATAGCCCAGATTACCAGCGACCTTGATGGTAGTTCCATTGGTGTCGGTATACATCCAATCCTTCGAACCTGTCCCCAAGGACTCAATGATCGCCTGCTTACTGATATCTGCCCCTTGTGTGAGGTTTATCAAGCCCTCAGACAAATCAGTGCCGCCCCCCTGAAGAACTGAGATCGTTGTATTGAAAATTCCTTCAAAGGTCTGCATCCCCTCAAGAAACGCCTGTAGATTGCTGCGGAAATTGCTCTCAAAATCAAGAGACGCTGGATTAGGTGGAATTAGCTCACCTGTTGGGAATAGACTTGTATATGATGCCATGTTGTCTCCTTAGAATACTTGCTGAATAGAAAAGTCTAAATCTCTGATAGCTCCAGTTCGCTGACTGAACCTCTCACTGGGTGTATTATTTAAATATCCATAGAAGGTGCTTGGAGTTTCTTCTTCCATGCCTGTTAGTATTTCTACAGGAAATGGTTTTGCCCTCTGTTCCTCAACAAATGCCAAAAGCTTTCTGGACTTGTCACGATTAAGCATCAAAGTGCCACTATAAATCCTACCAATTTTCCTGTTGGAAAAATTATGTGCGCCATTGACTAAATCTTGACTAACAGAGTTGTCTTTGTAAGCTCTTGTCAATCCTGTTTGTGGATTGGGGAATTCTTCTAAATAGCCAGCCCTTAGTATACCAAGACGCATAGAGCGAAATGCCTCCGTGCAAAGAAAGTAGGAGTCCTGAGTGATCTCAATTTCCTTGTCATAAGTAGTAAAAGGTTCACTTCCCACATTAATAAATTCTGGATCACCACTAAGCATAGAATTAACTGATTCACGTTCTCTCATCACAAAAGTTAATGCATTTTCCTTTGTTCCATTACCAACAATTTCCACAACTTGAATTGGACGATAGACTCTATCGCCGTTGGAGAAAACAGGATTGAAGTTGGTGCCATTGACTTGTTCTTCATTGGCCACAAAGTAGCTTCCTACATTTACTTGATACCCAAATGATCTTGCGTCAGAGGCAGATATGGTCTCTCCATTTGCGATTAAATTCCCCTTGATTTTAAGGTATCTTTCAGAAGTATCGGGGTGTACATAAGATAATGCTGTAGCCTTATTCACCTTGATGGAGACATTTTTCTTCAAGAAACTTGTATTGACAGTCATGTTAACATCCATAGTGAAACCAGTAGTCAGATACTCATCTGAAAAGCCAAGATCTTTTAATGAATAAAGGTAATCATTATTGATATCTTGAACACCCCTCACAAAGTGCCCAAAAGACTTAAAAACCTTGGTTGGCACTACAGCAGTCCCTAGTTTTGTGATAGTGCCGTTATCGTTCTTGCTGATCGTAATAGAGATTTTATCAGCACTAAAATTTCCTAAGTAGATACCATTGAAAGATGGATATCCAGAAGTATAGAAGGAGTAAGATAAAAACCTTTCTCCAGTGGCTGAGTCTTCTTCTACAAATGTAGGAAGTCCTGCTATCCATTGAATAGAAGGATGCTCATTTCTCATCAGATCAACACCATGTCTTCTGGGATCACTCAAATATTCAGAAAGATATCCTCCAGAAATAAAATCAATCCTGTCTTCTGTTAATATTCTCATCAATTCTCCTTGATCTCTTCAATCAGGGCAACTCCACTCACTGATGTTTGATTGTTTTCGAAATTATAACCAAGATCTTGAACTAAAATACTACCTTGAATCAAATTCAAACTGTCTTTAAAAAAGACACCACCACCTATACTAATAGTGCGATCAATCCCACTAATTACTAAACTGATAGTAGGGAGAACCGCAATATCGGAAATCCTCTTTAGCCACTTCTTCCCTTCAGCAATGCTTTGTGCCATCACGTTATGTGAAACAACCTTGCCTACTGTTGAGTTCTCAATTCTATATGTAAAGGAGTGCTTCTTCATGATAGACTGATTACTTTGGAATTGATCGGCAACTTGGACTTCGCCTTCCATTTGCTGTACGGAGTAAGCTTTGTTTATCGATAATGTCGATTCTAATGCTTTTATTGGATAAGGGACTTCAATATCTAAGCTGACTATATCTGTCTCATTGATTTCAGTTCCATCATACAACGCAGTCTCTCTGAATATGCTATTAAAATTAAAGTCTATAAAGTTGTGTGTTCTATTATTTAATGAAATATCAACTGGAAGTTCTATGGCGAAAGCTGTTCCAGTATGAGCATTGAGCCATGTTTTGCCGCTCATCGTACACTTTATTGCAAATGACTCTAAAAGATCTCCACTGAAAAAATTAACAATAGTTGGGAAGTTGCCATTCTCATCTCTATCTATAAAATAATGTGACTTCATCTGAATTACCCAACTACCCAAAAATTGCCTTGTGTCAATATCTGGACTACAAAGCCAAAAATCAAAAGGCTCATCAGTGATTGAGCCTAGAGGCATCGAATATGATTTAGGTGTTAAAGACAACATTTTACCTCGCCCCGGATAGGGGGGGCTAGAAATCCAACCTACGAATGTGCTTGATTCATCTATAAAATAATATTCTTCCTTTTGATACTTGATAAAGTCACTATTGATTCTGTAATTGATGTCAACAATTACAATTCGCTTAACTTCATTTCCAGCATCATCAACTTCATCTCTTAGGTAAAATTGATGATTGATGGATTTGCAGACATTAGAAGCCAGTTCCATCATCGTGATTTCAGAATCTTGATAAAAAGATACTTTCGTTTCCATTGCTTCTGGCGCATATTCTATGTCTGGCTCTAAAACAATAGAAGGATTCTCTTTTTTTAATTCAACGGCTACAAGGTTCTTAAAAAAATCGTAAACTGTAGAGCCCGACTTAGATACTCCCGTGATAGCAACTTGCCCAAAGGGTACATGCTTCAAATGAATGAAGTTCTCATCTGAAATGTCATACTTTACTTCTTCATTTGATGCTAATTCAACCCCATCATCGTAAATCTTTAGCGATGGCTTTTCACCCGTAACATATTCAGGGATCAGTAAGCTTGGATTTCTGATAGAATATACATTTTGAGCATCAGTCAAATTTCCTGCAGAACCTCCTGACTTCTTAAAATCAATATAATGATATATTGGCAGATTTGCAGTCATGGCATTGAACTCACTGTAATTGTTGAAAAAACTTACAGCATACTTAACAGCATAAATATAATCCTCTTCTGAATCGCTTGAACTTGCATGATTAATTTGAGGAGATATTCTTTGATAAATAAACATATCTCCGCCAAAATGGAATCTATTGTATAGATCAATTGTCCCGTCAGAAACTAGATCATCTTCGTGTTGTAAAAGCAGATAAAACGAAGTGCATCCTGCAGGGATATCAATCTCACATTTCTTGATCATTCCTCCATCAGGGGTTTCTGTAATTACTGTATGGTTTTGAACGCCACCTACTGTGAATCTTATTTGAGATACATAGACTCCACTATTGAAGTTCAGCTTCATGAAAGCTGACCTTTGAGAATCACTAGATATTGAGAAGCCTTGAATACGCAATTCACGTTTTACGAAAGTTTTCCCGCCTACTGTATAGTTGTGGTTATTAGAAGAATAATACAACTCACATCTTGGTGTTCCTGTTCCTGTTGCGCTATTCCAATTGAAAACTGTTGGCATAACATAATCTAGAAATTCATTTTCAATGCTATCTGTGGTTCTATAAAGACCATAGAGCCCAGACATTTTTATGTTAAATTCGTCTCGGAATACTAAACCCTGACCAAGGTTTGATTCCTCTGTGAAAGATGATCCAGCAGAGATGTTCACCTTTGACTTTTCTTTCCCTTCTTTAATTGCATTCCCATCAACTCCTACTGTGCTTAAGTAGTACCCAGATTGAGGGTTTGTAAATGTTTTGTTAAGAGCCCAATTAACACCTGTTCCTTCGTCAGTATGCTGTCTTACTGCAGGAGGTGTCTCTCCGTAATTCCAGCGTTCTGAATTAAACAAGTAGATCTCTTCTCTTGACTTGTGGATATCAAATGCGGGTGTTCCATGTAACCCTTGAACAGCGGCTACTGGAGACGGATTCCAATAACCACTACTCTGAACTCTTTCTACACGTTTTAAAGTAACAGTAATATCCCCATACTGTGACACAGTTACCCAACCACCCGGTATAGTCCAACCCCCCAAAAAACAAAGTACTGTATTGTCATAGTAACCATCGATTTGAATAAGCTTCCAAGTTTTATTATCAGAGTCAGTGAAATCTACTACCTCTAGGTCTGCTCCCACTTTATTCATTTGATCTTCGATAGATGTATAGTCTCCTGCTCCGGCAGTCTTTTCAATCAGCTTCTTCCAGTAAGGATTTTCGTCAGAACTAGTCGCAGCAGGAGCATTGTAAACCCATTGATATCGATTACTTGTAAACTCAGCCTCTATATAAAAATCACCAACAGTCGAAAGTGTTGGCTTTGGTTCATCTTTACCGTAAAAGTGAATTTTTCCGCTGACCCCTGCTAATAAAGGACCATGTAAAGCATCAGTATACTCATACAAAAAATCTCTCATATATGTGTAAATCAAATTGTTTCCGCTTTGCAGATTTGGTGCATAACGAATTGGATGTGGCTTATCGATCCATTTTTTGGTAATAGGGTCTTGGTCTGAGTGATACCAATGTGCATTCGATAAGTTAATACTTTGAACTGTTTGATTAGTTGCTGTGCCCGGATGCCATGTTCCTCCACTTCCTTCAACAGCAGTAATTGGTGCAACTTCGTTCCAGATTCCGTAGTTGGAAGATGGTTTTAAATCTATTCCAGATGATGGGTTTTCAGGTGGATCTGCATCAATTTCTGTGTAGTTCAAAAAGTTCTTCATCACTTTTCGAACACCATAAGTAATGACAGGATCTTGCAAGACCACTTCTCCAAATGCCATAGGGTTGATTTGAGGAGTTCCGAAAATGTATCTAGCAATTGGATTGATGTCTGGATAGCTCTCCTTTAATCGATAGGTTTTTCCAGAGCCGAATCTTACATCTGAAAAGCTGTCATTGACATCTTTCACAAGAAAAGGCCCCATTCCCCACGACTTGTCATAAGCTGCCCATTCAACATCTATATTCCATCTATAATAAGTCCCTCCACCAGCCCTCTGAGTTATATCAGCGTTATAGTCTACTTTTCTGACAGCTATTGGCCTTAATCCAGCATAAGTCTGCCAATCGCTAGGCAGATTATAAACATATTGTTCTGAAAGGGGGGGGCCATGATGTATTACTCTCTTGTTGATAAAGTCTACCGAACTTGAGCCCCAGTCTGAATTGTCAAAATTTGAGATGTTAACCCATATTGTTTCTCTGCTCCCAAAATATGCTGGGTCCCAAACGAAAATTTCCAAATAGTTGTATGCTCTTAGCCCTACATCACTATGGGGAATCCACTGATTAGAATATCTGGAAAGTGATGAATCACCACGGTAATAAGTTACTCCATCAGTTCCTACTACACTTGTTATATCTTCAAAATTAGTCGTATCTCTACCGCTTGTATAAACTATTTCACCATTTGATTTCACTCTTATGTAGTGCCTTCCATCAGGTCCATATTGAGGAACTGTAGTACAGTTCCAATAACTATCTTCTTGAGGCCCGTTGCTATAAAATAGGCTATCTGATGGATGAGCAGATGACGAAACAGGAGTTGGCGCTTCTTGAGGAACTTCTTCTAGTCCATTGGCAACAATGTCATTATATTCTTTTTCACTCCCAACCAAGTCCGACAAAGTGATGTATTCAGAGTGGTCTTCATGATCAGTCAGTCTGAAGGTTTTGACTGTCCTATCAGTAATAACGTATCGATTATCTTTGTCTTTATCGTAAATGAGATTTTGAAATAAGTCCTCGCTCTCACGGTCTTGAACTGATTCATAGTCTCTTTCAAAAATGATTTCAGTCTGGTCAAAATAGATATTTTGACCAACTTCAACCAAAACACGATACTTATCAACACCATCAGGCTTAAAGAAAAAGAAACCATGATAGTAGTACTCCTCTCCATCACTACCCGTCATTGTTGGGTGACTGACAAACTCACTGTCATCTAACGTCAAGACTGGAAAGACAACTTCTCTTTCATAGTCTTCTTCTACAATTAGAAATTCCATTGAATCAGAATTAATCTTTGATAAGGCTATATTCCCCACAAAGATCGGAGCCTCCTCTTCGCTATAGTAAATCCTCACTGGAATCTCATTTGCTCTCGAAAGAAGACTGTAATATCGATCTCCGTAAAAAGGATGAAACTCATCATCATCAGCTTTTGTGATTGTCAGATTCCCAGTTGTCACTCTTGCATACCCATCTCCACCAATTGAAAAAGTTGGCACTGTAATCAAGTATGGGTAGTAGATGTTGTCTCTAGTAATTGCTTCGGGAGCTATGTAGTATGTTTTACCCTCATAATCTAACTCTACGAAGACATCTAATGTACTCATGGGGTATTTTTATGACAACTCGGTTTAAAAAAAATCAACGTACTGTTCGTCCTCTTTTGTTTAGCTCTTGGAGCTTCTTGTCGTAAGCGTAAAGCTGAGCTTCGACTTCGCCCTTCATGTCTGTATAGACATTCACCTCTGGATTGAGATCCATTCCCTCTAAGGCCTCTTCAATAGAAGAATCACCTTCCTTGACTGCATTGATTAGTTCACGGATCAGTGCTTTTAATTCATCTGCATTTAAATCTTCGGTCTGAGCATTTGAGCGTGTCAACTCTTGCTGCTCTGCTTCTTCAGCTAGTAATTCATCTCCCCAAGATAGAAATGGTATTTTAACATTGTTTTCTATTGAAGTGGACATTTCTTCCATCATCTCGCCAAGCCGTACTATCGAATTTTCATTGCTTGTATTGAAAACATCTTCGATTTTTGAAGAAAAGGTTTCATTTATCTTTAACTGTTCCCCAAAAATGTCATTAAACTTTAACATGTCTGAAGAAAACTTTTCACTGATTTCCAACTGTTGGGAAAACATATTTTCCATTTCTAATGAGTCTTCTTCACTGACTCTTAATTGTTCAGTTGCAGCTAGGCTCATATTTGACATCTCTAAGTAGATTTTGTCGTTCATCTCCAACTGCCTACTGAAAAGATCACTGATGACTGAGTTAAGGTTCTCATTGGTTTCTAATTGTTTAGCAAAAAGATCACTTATGTTTGAGCCTTCAGCCTTTTCTTCACTAGCATCAATCCCAAGGCTTTCTTTTATTTCATCCAATCTCTCTATCGCTTTTTGTTGTTCTTCCGCCTGCTTCCTAAACCCTTCATCAATGGAATTTCCTAATTTTTCTGTCTCTGTTACAGCAGTCTGCTCAGGGGCTTCATATGATGGAGCACTTTCGGAAACAACATTCGCAGATGCTGCAACTTGTTTGTTTGAAGTAATCGATACTGGTTCTGCTGAGTCAGATCCTTCATTTTGTTCTGCCCATTCCGGCGCTTCAATCTTATCCACCCATCCTTGAATTTTATCTGTCAAGCTCTTGAAAGCACCGGGAAGAGTATTTGGGTTGTTCTCATCACCCTGTAGATGATCTGTGAATGAGGTGATAAAGGACTGAATTCCGCCCTCATCTCCAAACAGGCTGCTGTAATCTGTTCTGACCGATTCTAGTGTGCCTTTAATTGTTTCCCCAATTGATCCAGTAAAGGACTCAATGTCTGATAGTACAGTTGTTGATGAATTCTTTAGAGCCTCATACGCTTGTCCCAGACCAGATGGAAGCCCTGTCGTAAGGTTTGTGATCAACCCTTGAACTTCACCTGCAAATCCTTCTTGATTCCCAAGTTTGACAAGTTCTTGATATAGGTTCTCAAGACCTTCATTTAGGCGATCAGTGGCATTTTGTGTTCCATAGACACTAGCAACATCCTTTACAGATTCTAAGTCACCCATGACCTTATTATAGGCATCACCAAACTCAGAAGAGGACTTGTAGACATCCCTCTGCATTCCAAGGTATTCATTGACGAATCCTTGGAATTCAGAGATTGCTTCTTGGTTGTAGTTTCCATGCTCATCAGTACTCATTGCCTTGCCTAATAGCTCATCATACTTCACTTGAGCACTGTCTAGTTTTTCAATGATTGGCAATGGATTCATATCACTGAAGTAAATATCCTCAATAGTGTCATCCAAGGACTGAATTACATCTGAAAGTTGATCTAGGGCATCATTGAACTGATCAAAGTTGTAAGAAGTGTCTTCCTTAGTAAAGAATCCAGACATTGCATTTACAGATTCTTCTGTCTTTCTGATTCTTTCTGACTCATTGATAGAGTCGATCTCTCTTCTTCTGGCTTCAATTGCTAGACGAATCTGATTGTTCTGATCCTCTGTCAATGTCTTGCCTCTGGTCAACTCATTGAATAACTGAGAATCTGAGACTCCTTCTGCAAGACTATCCAGTGAGAATCCCAAGCCGTGAGTATCTGAAAGCATTTCAAGATCTGAAATGAAGCTTTGATTTGCTGATCCAAGTTCAGAGTAATTTACGTTCTTCTTTTCTAGTTGTTCTGTGATGTTTCTATTGATTGCTTCAAGCTGTCGATCTCTTGCCTCAATTGAGGCTTGAGCCAGAGATCTGACAGCAGTCTGAGCCTCTGGTGAAAGATCACTGATGTCTCCAAGGATCTGATCTAAGGAAACTCCACCCATTAGATTATCCCAAGAGAATGAGGCTCCATACTCATCAGCAATTTGCTGCATCCTGCTTTCAAATTCACGATTGACATTGCCAACTTCAGTGTACTCAACACCAATCTCTTGGAATGTCTCCAGCATCTGATCATGAATCAACTGGATTTCTCTCTCACGAGCATCTGATAACTGTTCCTGCTTTTCAGCAAGATGAGCCAATGTGTTAGCCTCATCTTCCGTCAAGCTGTTTTTCTCAAGGAGAAGCTTAATGCTTCTTTCAATTGCTTCGTTATCTTTGTTGTATTGTTCATTGATTTCAGAACTCTGTGAAGTTCCTTGATAGCCACGTTTTGCAATTTCCTCTAGCTCTTCTTCCCTTCGCTGCGCCAGCGCATAACGCTCCTCAGAGATCATTGCTGCTTCTAATTCTGAGTCTAGCCCAATCGCCTTGATTTCATTGATTCTCATTTGCATGTCAAGCTGATCACCCATCGCTGCGTCCATGTGATTAGCGATCTTCAGTCTTTCTAGATCCATCTTGGATTGAGCCTCAAGAGCAAACTTTTGTGCTTCTGATTGCAGATTAATCTGCTCATACTGATCTACAAGATCCGCTGCTTTTTTCTCTGATATGCCAAGAGTTTGAGCTAAATCCGAAATGCTAGTATTCGAACTAAAGTGGTTATCAAGCTCTGATGTCATGGATTCGCTTAGATTGAAGTCATTCATTAGAGATGACTTCTGTCTGGAGGCGTTTCTGCCAATCATTCCGTATTGAGTCATTCCAGATATCCCTTGAAGGGCTTGAGGAATCTCACCAACGACTCCTTCCAAGCCAACATAAGCTGAAATCTGGTCATAGATAGATTGCAGGTTGTCTTCTCTAGCTTCTGCTAGGGAACGTTCTGACTTCTCTAGCTCGATGAGTTGTTTTGTTTCAAAGACCGCCATCTGCTCAATAATTTGATCTAGCTCATATCCTGCCTCAATCAAACTATCCCTGAAATCATCATATTCCTTAGCCTGCCTTTCTTCGATATCAACCATGCCCAATTCATTTCTAGCATTAAATACTGCATCGTCATGAGCTTTTTGCCGCTGGTTCTCAATAGCCGTCACTTGAGCCAATGCTGCATTATCAAGCTCTGCAATCTGCAAATTAATTGCATCTAGAACAGCCTGATATGTTGCCTTATTTGCTTCACTTGCACCCGCAAGATCTGCTTGAGCCTGAGCCTGTTGTTGAGCCAACGATGCGC
>Ga0181591_10004138_pt1 | contig 12662 bp, 12 predicted proteins | sample 071ome_33_FD_133757 | JGI IMG/M metagenome (GOLD analysis project Ga0181591, IMG submission 133757) | Coastal salt marsh microbial communities from the Groves Creek Marsh, Skidaway Island, Georgia - 071412AT metaG (megahit assembly) | ecosystem: Environmental > Aquatic > Marine > Intertidal...
ACCGGTGTGGCAGAACGAACAGGTCAGCGTGCACCCGACCTGAGAGGAAATGCACAGCGTCCCACGATCCGTCTCGGGGATATAAACCACCTCGACCTCGTGCCCGCCTGCGATCTTGACCAGATACTTGCGGGTCCCATCGGCGCTGACCTGTTTACTGACCACCTCGGGGATTTCGATCACGAACTTCTCGGCCAACTCGGCGCGGTAGACCTTGGACAGGTTGGTCATCGCGTGGAAATCACGCTCGCCCCACTGATAGATCCACTGCCATATCTGGTTCACCCGCATCTTGGCCTGATTTTCAGGCGTGCCATTGGCGATCAACACCTCGCGCAGCTTGTCGCGTGTCAGACCGACAAGGTTCACCGGTCCCTCCGGCAATTTGCGGGGGATCGTCATAACATCCTGAGTAATCGGTGTTTCGGCCGTCATGTCACAATATCCTTTGGGGCGAGAGCGGCGCTATAGCCGATTTCCCGCCGATTGCCAAAGGAATCTTGACCTGTGGCTTAGCCCGAGCAGCGCTTCGCGGCTTCTTCGGTTGCCGCAGTGAAACCCAAGAGCGAGAAGGTATCTTTGGTTTTTGTCCCGCGTGACGATTGAGCCGAGATAACAGCGCTAGAACCGCGACGCATCGCATCGACGATTTTGGCATCATCGTCTGCCGACTTTGCCCAAGCCCATTCGCCTTGCACGAAGAAATCAAACTTGGTTCCGTCGATATCCACGGTGATGGTCGAGTTTTCTTTAAACGGATACCCACCTGTGAACGATACCTGACCCGCGACGTTCTGGTCCGGTACATAGGTCACATAAAGCAGAATGTCGCCACGGCGCACGGCCACAACTTTACCGTCGCGTGTGTTCACGCTTTCCTTGGCCGTGGCCACGGCCCAGCATCCTTGGGTTTCTTCAAAAACGCTCCATGCTGTTTCCGAGGCCACCACGTTGGTGCTGACCTGTTGCGCCGAAAGCGGTCCTGCCACACCCATAAGGAATGTGCAGGTGATAAGTGTCTTGGGGAATTTCATGGAACAAGCCTCCAAGCTGTTCGTGCCTCATTCTTCGGTCTCCCTGCCTTTTTGGCTTTAACGTAAAGAAACCGTTTCAATCTCGATAAAGACACTTTAACGTAATCCGATGCAAAGGCAAAAGCCCCAATGGCATTTTTCCGCTTGAAAAATGAAGGTGCCCATAAATGAGCAAATTCGTTCCTATGGTCGAAGTCTGGCGTGGTGACATTCTTGAATGTGTCCACAACGGTCAAGCTGTTGTCGTGGATGGCAGCGGTCAGATTGTCGAGGCGTGGGGTGAGCCAGAGTCGATCATTCTACCGCGCAGTTCCAGCAAGATGATTCAGGCTTTACCTCTGATCGAAAGCGGGGCTGCAGACACGTTTGGCTTAACAACGGAACAACTGGCTCTGTCCTGTGCGTCCCACAACGGCGCGCATATTCACACCGATCGTGTGACTGCATGGATGTCTGATTTGGGTCTAGGTGATGACGATTTCCGATGTGGCCCTCAGGTGCCCGCCGACGCAGAGGCGCGCGATGAATTGGTGCGGGCACATGAAAAACCCTGTCAGGTGCATAACAACTGCTCTGGCAAGCACGCGGGTTTTCTAACGCTTTCCAAGCATCTCGGCGGAGATGCCGAATATCTGGAAACAGATCATCCCGTTCAAAAAGCGATCCACGCAGCCCAGAATGAAATCACCGACATGGAAAGCCCCGGCTTTGGAATCGACGGGTGTTCGGCACCTAATTTTGCCGGCAGTCTTTACGGCTTTGCCAAGGCAATGGAGTTTTTTGCCAATGCCGAAGAAGGGAAATCCACCCGCGATACGGCAGCTGTACGCCTGCGTAATGCGATGATGACCCATCCCGAGCTTGTCGCCGGCGAGGGGCGGGCCTGCACAGAACTCATGCGAGAAATGAACGGCAAGGGCGCGATCAAGACAGGCGCCGACGGTGTCTTTTTTGGCATCCTGCCGGAAAAAGGCTTGGGCATTGCTCTGAAAATTCAAGACGGTGCAACCCGTGGCAGTGAATGCGCTATGGCGGCACTTCTGGCCAAATACGGCGCTCTTGATCCCGCCAGTGCAGCCGCCCGCAAACGGATGAACGCGCCACTTCTCAACCGTCGTGACATCGACTGTGGCATCATCAAACCCGCCGCTTCCCTGACCTAATCCAAATCCCCTTGCGCATCTCGAAAATTGTGGGGATAAACCTGCCTGTTCTCAGGGCGGGGTGAAATTCCCCACCGGCGGTAACGCAGCAATGTGAAGCCCGCGAGCGCCCCTTGGCAACAAGGGGGTCAGCAGATCTGGTGCAACTCCAGAGCCGACGGTCACAGTCCGGATGGAAGAGAGCGTAAAGGTAGCGACCCTCGGCACTTCCGCCGCGGGCGTCCTTTCGTTTGATGCTCTGGGTGACGTGTCGATATGAAAGGACTTGGATATGACACTTCCCCGTTACGCTTTTATCAAAGCCAATTGGCATTCAGACATCGTGGATCGCGCTTTGGATGGCTTTGCCGAACTGATCCCGATGGCGCAGATAGATGTGTTCGACGTGCCAGGCGCGTTTGAAATGCCGTTGCTGGCCCGCGATCTGGCTGCGTCTGGCCGCTATGCGGCTGTTGCTGCGGCAGCGTTCGTTGTGGACGGCGGCATCTACCGACATGATTTTGTGGCGCAAGCCGTGGTGGACGGACTGATGCGGGCTGGCATGGACACAGGGGTGCCGGTGCTTTCTGTTTCACTGACGCCGCATCAGTATCAGGAAACGGACCATCACAACGCGATCTACCGCGATCACTTTGTCCAGAAGGGGCGCGAAGCGGCACAGGCGGCTTTGATGATTGGTAAAACACGGGCCGCACTGGCTGCTTGATATCACTAGGGGCAGCGCACGCTGCCCCAACCTGCCATTAACTTCCTAAGGGCACATTCCGCCCCGTGCACAGATCGTGAAATCGGAGAGGTAGGCTAGCGTGAGCGAGGATGCCGAGACCTCCGGCCAGTTCCTACAGGAGGGGCGTTTGCCGCCTCATGGCTTCAAAACCACGACCAACCGGCGGGCCCGCCACTTTCTTACGATCCCAGAAACTAGAGAATGACCCTGCCAGAGACGCTCTGCGCGGGGCAATTGTGATGGGTGCTCTGCACCCATCTACCCCACAAACTCAGCCTTTTTATACCCCTGCACATACAGCAACGCAGTCAGGTCGCCGTGGTTGATGCGCACATTGCACTGCGCCGCAACCGATGGCTTGGCGTGCAGGGCCACGCCCGCACCTGCGCGGGTCAGCATGCCAAGGTCATTCGCCCCGTCGCCGACGGCGATCACCTCGTCCTCGGAAATGCCCAGACGCGCGGTGATCTCTTCCAAGGCCTGCACCTTGGCTTCACGGCCTAGGATCGGGCGGCCTACGTCGCCAGACAGTTCATCACTATGTGTTAGCAACGTATTGGCGCGGTTTTCATCAAAGCCCAGTTCAGCGGCAACCTTGGCAGTAAACGCCGTGAACCCGCCTGATACCAGCGCCGCGTAGGCACCGTTTGCTTTCATCGTCGCCAGCAGCGCCTTGCCGCCGGGCATCAAGGTGATGCGGTCTGCCAACACCTTGTCGATCACCGTTACAGGTAGACCCTTTAGCAATCCAACGCGTTCGATCAGCGCCCCTTCGAAATCCAGCTCTCCGTTCATCGCGCGGGCGGTGATGTCTTTGACCCGCTCACCGACACCGGCTTCGTCCGCCAGTTCGTCGATACACTCTTGCTGGATCATGGTGCTGTCCATATCGGCCAGCAGCATTTTCTTGCGTCGACCCTCGGCGGGTTGGATCACCAGATCAACCCCTCCCGCTTGTAGGCTTTCCCAAACATCCCAGAAATTCGACGGTATCTGCTCAACCGCGAACTCGGCGGCTTCGTTCACCGCCAGCCAATCGGCATCCCCACCACCCCAAGCGTTGCGCAGGTTTTCGACCAGTGCGCTTTCCAGCGACGGATTGGACGGGGCGGTCAAAAGGGTGACGACATACATGGGGCTTCTCCGGCTCAACTTTTCCGCCCTATCGCATGGTTCGCAAAAAAGGCCAAGTGATCCGATGTTGCACCTGCAGCGTATCAAGGGAAACAAAGGAGATTTGTTATGAGAATAGCACCGGCTTTCGCCCTAGCCCTTGGTCTTTCCGTTGCACCGATTGCTGCCATGGCGGATGCGATCTTTCCGACAGTGACAGCTGACGACCTGAACGGCGATAGCAAAACACTTCCGGCAGATCTGCCGGGTGACGTGACCATCATGTTCATCGCCTACAAGCAAAACCAGCAAGAGGATGTAAACACATGGGTCTACGGTCTGGGACTTGATCCGTATCGCGGACCAGAATTTGTTGAAGTCCCTGTTGTTGGAAAAGCGGCCCGCATGATGCGCGGCTTTGTCGATAACGGGATGCGCTCGGGCATTACAGACACCGCAATGCGCGCCAGAACCATCACCCTTTACGAAAACCCTGCACTGGTCAATGATCCGCTGGGATTCTCCGGCCGCAACGATATCCGCGTGCTTTTGGTCCGCAAATCGGGCGAAGTTCTTTGGTCAACCTCGGGTCCGGCCACAGCGCAAGGCCTGGATGAATTGCGGGCGGCATACGGAGCCGCCCTGTAACCCGAGTTTCCGATAGGCGTCGCGCAAGGTCGTAAAAAGTGACCAAAGCGACGCCGATGTGACATTTCTGCGCTTGCACAGTCCTGATGTCCCACGTATCTCGGTCAGTGGGACACCTCTCCCCAACGAGAGGCACTTATCTGTAAGGGTAGCATAAATGGCTATACAGCAACCGGCATCGCGGCCGGCTAATCCGCGGTTTTCTTCTGGCCCCTGCGCCAAAATCCCCACCTTTGATTTGAATAACCTTGCTGACGCGCCTTTGGGCCGTTCGCACCGTGCTGGCGTTGGCAAAGAAAAGCTGAAAGCGGCAATCGAAGGCACCCGTGAAATTCTAGGTATTCCCGCTGATTACAAAATTGGCATCGTGCCGGCGTCGGATACCGGCGCTGTTGAAATGGCCATGTGGAGCCTCCTTGGCGAACGCAAAGCCGAGATGCTGGCTTGGGAATCGTTCGGATCGGGCTGGGTCACCGATGTGGTGAAACAGTTGAAAATCGACGCCGAGGTGAAAACCGCCGAGTACGGCGAAATCGTTGACCTAAACACCGTCAATTTTGCCAATGACGTTGTGTTCACATGGAACGGCACCACCGCAGGTGTCCGCGTTCCGAACGGCGACTGGATTGCCGACGACCGCGAAGGTCTGACCATCTGCGACGCGACCAGCGCTGCATTTGCGATGGACCTGCCTTGGGACAAGCTGGATGTGACCACGTTCAGCTGGCAGAAAGTTCTGGGCGGAGAAGCGGCCCATGGTATGTTGATCTTGTCACCTCGTGCCGTCGAACGACTGGAAAGCTATACCCCCGCGTGGCCGATGCCGAAAATCTTCCGCCTGACCAAGGGTGGCAAGTTGATCGAGGGTATCTTCCGCGGCGAGACCATCAACACGCCGTCGATGCTGGCTGTCGAGGACTATCTGGTTGCTCTAGACTGGGCGCGCTCAGTCGGCGGTTTGCAGGGCTTGATTGCCCGAGCGGATGCCAACGCGCAGGCGATCTTTGATTTCTGCGACGCCAACGACTGGATCGCGAACCTTGCAGCCGATGAGGCGACACGCTCGAACACCTCGGTCTGCCTGAAGTTCACCGACGACCGCATTCAGGACGGCGCGACCTTTGCCAAAGCCGTTGCAAAACGTCTGGAAGCCGAAGGCATCGCCTATGACATCGGCGCCTATCGTGATGCGCCTGCCGGACTGCGCGTTTGGTGCGGCGGCACGGTTGAAACCTCGGACATCAAAGCGATGCTGCCTTGGTTGGCATGGGCATTCGAAGCCGAAATAGCCGCGCAAGCATAAACATTGATGGGTGCAAGGCACCCATTCTACCCCACCCCACTTGTAGGATGGGTGCTTTGCACCCATCACCCGACAAACACAAAGGACCACCAAAATGGCCGCCCCTAAAGTACTCGTCTCTGACAAACTGTCTGAAACTGCCGTCCAGATCTTCCGCGATCGTGGCATCGACGTTGATTTCATGCCCGAGCTGGGCAAAGACAAAGAAAAGCTCGCCGAAGTGATCGGTCAATATGACGGCCTTGCCATCCGCTCGGCCACCAAAGTCACACCGACTATTCTGAACGCTGCAACCAACCTGAAAGTGGTCGGCCGCGCAGGAATCGGCACCGACAACGTCGACAAGGAAGCCGCGTCGAAAAAAGGCGTGATCGTTATGAACACCCCGTTCGGCAACATGATTACCACCGCCGAACACGCCATCGCGATGATGTTCGCCGTTGCTCGTCAAATCCCCGAGGCGTCTGCTTCGACCCACGCGGGCAAATGGGAAAAGTCGAAATTCATGGGTGTCGAGCTGACCGGCAAAACCCTTGGCGTCATCGGCGCGGGCAATATCGGCGGCATCGTCTGCGACCGCGCCCGTGGCCTGAAAATGAAGGTCATCGCGTTTGACCCGTTTCTGTCGGAAGAAAAAGCCGAGAAGATGCAGGTCGAGAAAGTTGAGCTGGACGAGCTGCTGAAGCGCTCGGACTTCATCACCCTGCACGTGCCGCTGCTGGACGCGACCAAGAACATCCTGAGCCGCGAAAACCTTGAGAAAACCAAAAAAGGCGTTCGCATCATCAACTGCGCACGTGGTGGACTGGTGGACGAAGAGGCGCTGGCCGATCTGTTGAAATCGGGTCACGTGGCTGGTGCCGCGTTCGATGTGTTCGCTGTCGAACCTGCAACCGAAAACCCGCTGTTCAACCTGCCGAACGTGGTCTGCACTCCGCACCTTGGCGCGGCAACCACCGAAGCGCAGGAAAACGTCGCACTGCAAGTGGCCGAACAGATGGCCGATTACCTGCTGACCGGCGCGGTTCAGAATGCGCTGAACATGCCGTCTGTGACTGCCGAAGAAGCCAAGGTCATGGGGCCGTGGATCGAACTTGGCGGACATCTGGGTAATTTCACTGGTCAAATGACAGATGAGCCGATCACCGCGATCAACATCCTGTACGACGGTATCGCCGCCGATATGAACCTAGAAGCGCTGAACTGTGCGGTAATTGCGGGCATCATGAAGCGCGTTAGTGCCGACGTGAACATGGTTTCGGCGCCAGTGATCGCAAAGGATCGCGGCATCAAAATCTCGACCACCAATCAGGACAAGTCGGGCACCTTTGACGGCTACATCAAAGTCACCGTTGTCACAGCGAAACGCGAGCGCTCGATTGCCGGTACTGTCTTTAGCGACGGCAAGCCGCGTTTCATTCAGATCAAAGGCATCAACATCGACGCCGAAGTCGGCGCACACATGCTCTACACCACCAACGAAGACGTCCCGGGTATCATCGGCGCACTAGGTCAAACCATGGGCGACAATGGCGTCAACATCGCAAACTTCACCTTGGGCCGAAACGAGGCGGGTGGCGAAGCGATTGCACTTCTATACGTGGATGAGCCGGTTCCGGCCGAGGCCCGCGCCAAACTGGCAGAGACCGGACTGTTCCGTCAGATCAAGCCGCTTGAGTTTGAAGTAAAATAATTCTTCACACGATTTGAAGAACAAAACGCCACTCCATTCGGAGCGGCGTTTTTTGTTAACAAGTAAACTACCTTGATTTTTCCGCAGGTCCGGTCAATCCTTGCCTTGGCAGAGGAACCCCATGGCAAGCACAGCACCGATTGATGACTCCATAAATATTCCCGATCTGGTGCGCGATCCCTACCGCATCTACAAACGGCTGCGCGCTTCGGTACCTGTTGTTAAGGTTCCAGCACTTGGTCGGACACTGGTAACACGGGCCGAGCACACGAAATTCGTCAAAGCCTCGACCCAAATCTTTTCTGCAGATGACCCCGGAACACCGATGCAACGGGCCTTTCATGCCCATACACTGATGCGCAAAGACGGCGAAGAACATCTGCGCGAACGCAATGCAATGGCACCGGCATTTTCGCCCCGAAAACTTCGGGATCATTGGACTGGCATCTACACGGATGTCGCCAAAGAATACGTTAACCGCCTACCAAAAGACGAAACAGTTGATCTTTTCAACGATCTTGCCGCTCCCTTTGCCGCACGGTGCCTGTCCAACCTTCTGGGCATGGAGAGCGCGACGGACGCCGAGATGTGCCATTGGAGCCAAGCACTCATCGACGGGGCCGGGAATTTCGGCTGGGCCGACGAACCCTTTGCTATCGTTGATGCAGCCCACGACGCGATGAACGAAACCATCGCCCGCGAAGGAGAACGTCATAAGATCGAACAGGGACCTTCAGTGCTTTCGGTGATGTTGAACGCTGCTGACCCAATCCCCTACAGCCAAATTCTTGCCAATATCAAAATCGCTATCGGAGGCGGCATCAACGAACCCCGAGATGCTTTGTGCACGGTCCTATACGGGTTGCTTACCAACCCCGCGCATATTGCCGCTGTGAAAGAAGATCCGAAGTGGTTCGGGGAAGCCTTTGAGGAAGGCGTCCGCTGGGTCGCCCCTATTCAAGTCGGTAGCCGATTGGCGTTGGAAGATGTGGAAATTGATGGATACCTTATTCCTAAAGGCGACGTCGTTATGTCCTCTCAGGCCAGCGCCGGACATGACGAAGACGTGCACGCAAACGGCGAGATCTACGACCTGTTCCGCGAAAAGAAGACACACCAAAGCTTCGGTATTGGCCCACACTTCTGTCAGGGCACTCATGTCGCGCGGATGATGCTGGCGGATATCCTGCTGCCCATGCTGTTTGATCGATTCCCCAACATGGAGCTTCGCAATCCAGACGACGTCGTCTGGAGCGGTTTCGGCTTTCGGGGGCCGCTGAACTTGCCGGTGTATCTGGCCTGAAAAACGACACGTTGCCGCAAACAGGCGTTTTAAAAACGACCGGAACAAGGTCGTCTGTGGAAAACTACAGCCATTGCGATTCACCTATTGGTCGGGAAACTTGCCCTGCATCCGTTTAGGAAGACCAAGATGCGCGACCCTATCTTAACATTTTTGGCCGAAATGGCTGCGGTGTTTCACGCCGAGGGGCGTGAGTGCGCAACACAAACTGCCGATCAGCTTGAAGCATTCGCAAACCCTGAGTTCGCTCCGACCCTGATCAATGATACATCAGACGCGATCCGCGCACTTCTGGCCACATCGCCGCTAGAGGTCGCCCATGCCGCCTTGGCCGCGCATGATCATCTTCCTTGGGGGCACAACCCCGTCGCGGATCAGGTTTCTGCCGATGATGACGCCCTTTATTCCGTGCTGAATCTGATGGGGCCAGATGCCCCACTTTATTGCCCAACCCTGCGGGCCGGTATGTATTACCAAAAGCCCAACACGCGCTACGGGCTGCACTCGCACGCAGCGGTCGAAACCTATGTGATCATCGCCGGACGCGCACTTTGGACGGCGGGAGAAGCCCAGCGCGAGATGACAGCGGGGTCTTCGGTGCATCACTCGACCTACCTGCCCCATGCCTGCCAGACCGGAGACGAAGGCGTCGTGGCCCTGTGGCGGTGGTCCGGTGATATCGGAATCGAAAGCTATCGGGTGCATCACGGCACGGATGCCTTTGGGACACACGCAGCTTAGGGCAATGACCTGCCTTTCCTCAGGCCAGCTCCTGCGGTAACACCAAACGCATGACAGCTCCGATCTATGCCATCCCCGACATTCACGGCCATGCCGACAAGCTGGCGCATGTTCTAGACCTGATCGAACGCGATAGCGGCAAGGATGCCAAAATCGTGTTTCTGGGCGACTACATCGACCGCGGGCCGGACAGCAAAGACGTGCTGCAAATGCTGATCGACGGGCAACAGGCGGGCTGTAACTGGACCTTTCTAAAAGGCAACCATGACCGGTTGATGGAATATTTCTTTGCCGAACCCATGCGGTTCGACCCTCAGTTTCTGATCGGCTATAGCTGGTTTCACGAACGGCTTGGGGGCATTGAAACAATGGCGTCCTACGGGGTTGAGGTCAAAGAAGGCCGCCGCCATTTCGAGGTTCTGGCCGACGCACGCGAAGCTGTGCCACAAAGCCATCTTGAGTTTATTCGCGGTCTTGATCTGACTTTCCAGCAAGATGACCTTTTGTTCGTTCATGCGGGCATTCGGCCAGAGGTTCCTTTGGATCAACAGGTTGAACAGGATCTTGTCTGGATCAGGGATGAGTTTCACAGCTACACCGAACCGCATCCCTATCTGATTATCCACGGTCACACACCGGTCAAACAAGCCACGCATTATGGCAACCGCATCAATCTGGACGCAGGCGCAGGCTATGGTCACCCGATTGCAGCGGCAGTCATAGAAGGGCGCGATTGCTGGTTGCTGACCGATCAGGGACGTGTAGAGATCACCCACGCTACCTGATCCAATCAATCCCGTCCTGTTTGAGCCACCGAAGCATCGCCTGCCATGTGTCGTCCATGTATTTGTGCGGCCCGTCGGGCGACATGGCGGTATGGCGGGTTAACGAAGCGACGGCCTCGGGATCAGGCAATACCGGCTTTTTCGACGCGCTTAGAACATCCACCTGAATTTTGCAGGCCATTTCCAGCATGTACAGGTTGTAAAACGCCTCGGCCACGGTGCGCCCTGCCGACAAAAGCCCGTGGTTGTGCATCACCATCAGCCACTTATCGCCTATATCCGCCGCCAGACGCTCGCATTCAAGATCGCTGTCGGGTGCGTAAGTGTAGGGGTGGTAGCAAATCAGATCGACGATCTCCATCGCGTGCTGGGACAGGGGCAAAACGCCCTCGCCCATTGCAGACACAGCCGCACCTGCCCGTGTGTGGCTGTGCATCGCCACCTGCACATCAGGCCGCGCCTTGAGGATCGCCGTATGAATTTCGTGCCCTGCATTGTTGTAAGGGTAGTCGCCCGCGATCACCTTGCCGTCAAAATCCACCTTGATCAGGTTATGCGGCGTGATTTCGGTGAACAGCAATCCGTAGGGGTTCATCAGATATTGATCGGACTGCCCCGGCACACGGGCGCTGAGGTGGGTGAAAATCAGATCGGTCCAGCCTAGTTTGACGAACAGCCGGTAGCTTGCGGCCAGATCGCAACGAAGCTGCCATTCCTCGGCGCTGATGGTGTTGGTCATAGGAACCTCCTTACTTCGTTTACACTTCCCCGTGAGAAGTCCATTGTCCAGCTTGAACAAAGCACCGGATAACCGCGATGGTAGGCTTCAAAGGAGCTATCCATGAACAAAAATCTGATTTGGTTCGTCGATTTGGTGGTCCCGTTTGGTGTTTTACTTAAAGATTCCGACAGATTGGAGCCATTTGAACGCTGGCCCGCTGTACTACACCGGTTTCTACCCCTCTCGTTCTTCGCTTTTTGGCTGTTCGGCTTTATCCCGCTGGTGGGCGGATTGGTCTATATGCTGGCAATGGTTCCACTTTCGATCCATTTGCACAGACCAAAAACCACTTTAGGCGATCCGCAATACTTCGCCCGCAAACTGCTATTGCATCTCACAGTAATACTGATCGGTTTTGGCGGCACTTGGTCGTTTATCGGTCACACGTTCCTAGCCGAGATGGTCGCTGCAAAAATCGGCTGGGCCACGAGCCCGTTCCAAACTGAACTCGCTTTTTACACCTTGGGCAGTGGCGTCGCAGGATTGCTGGCTATATGGATACGCGGCCATCTGATTACTGCAGTAGTGATTACCAAGTCCATTTTCTGGTATGGAGCCGCCTATGTTCACATCAGAGACGCATTTATTCACCAGAACTTTGCACCTTATAATGTAGGCGCGCCCTTGTTGGGGGATCTGATTTTTCCGACCGTCTTGCTTTATCTTTTGTGGTCGTTGCGCATGCAAATCGAACGCATTTAGAAAGTGAAATTACTCGGGCATAAATGCAACCCACCCTAGACCCCCGCCCGATTCCCCCGTAGTCTCGCGCCGACCCTCCCAAGCGAACGGCACAAAATGACCGAAGACACCGCCCCGAAGTATCAGGTTCTTGCCCGCAAATACCGGCCCGAGACCTTCGCCGATCTGGTAGGGCAGGATGCGATGGTGCGCACGCTGAAAAACGCCTTTGCCGCCGACCGTATTGCACAGGCCTTTGTCATGACCGGTATCCGCGGTGTCGGCAAAACCACCACGGCGCGGATCATCGCCAAGGGCATGAACTGTATCGGAGAAGACGGCCAAGGCGGCCCGACGACCGAACCTTGTGGCAAGTGTGAGCATTGTGTGGCCATCATGGAAGGTCGCCATGTTGACGTGATGGAGATGGACGCCGCATCGCGCACAGGCGTTGGCGACATCCGCGAGATCATCGACAGCGTGCATTACCGCGCGGCCTCGGCCCGCTATAAGATCTATATCATCGACGAAGTTCACATGCTCTCGACCAGCGCGTTCAACGCACTGCTCAAGACGCTGGAAGAACCCCCTGCCCATGTGAAATTCATCTTCGCCACCACCGAAATCCGCAAGGTTCCGGTGACGGTTCTGTCCCGCTGCCAACGTTTCGACCTGCGCCGGATCGAACCC
>Ga0181591_10004143_pt1 | contig 12656 bp, 16 predicted proteins | sample 071ome_33_FD_133757 | JGI IMG/M metagenome (GOLD analysis project Ga0181591, IMG submission 133757) | Coastal salt marsh microbial communities from the Groves Creek Marsh, Skidaway Island, Georgia - 071412AT metaG (megahit assembly) | ecosystem: Environmental > Aquatic > Marine > Intertidal...
AAATACGATGACCCGAAATGGGATTGTTCGGGGACGTTTCACCAAATCCTGGAAACAGACCAAAAAGTGGTTCGTGGGAAAAAAACAAGGACCAGCTAAATGCATAAAAAAAATCCCACCATCAAACATTGAACAATATTGATATTTTTAGCAAAAAAACCACTAATTTTTTTTTGTGGATAATAGAATTGTTGATGATTCTTTTATTTTCTTTTTTATAATGATATATCATGTAAATTTTTTAAAAATTCATTTTTTTTGTTTTTTTTAACGTCCAATAGAAAATCATAGAAAAGTGAAGAGCATGGGAAAAAAAAATGTACCGATGTACAGAGTTAAAAGTGCTTTTTTTTGCATACCGTGGGAATTTACAGGACGTCAGCAAAAGACTGCGAGATTTTTACCTTACATGTCAAATATAGTATAAAAAAATAGTTGGTTTTCCATCAACAACTTTTTTTGGCCGGAGTCGTTTTACCCCCTATATTCCCACGATTTTCGCCAACTGTGGGCGGTTTGTTGGCGATTCGTCATAACTGACCTTGGTACCCATGGTCGCGTGGGAAGCGTGATAGCACTTTTTGATAGCAGTTTCCATGCCATCATCATCAGCGAAAGTGCCCACTTTTGGCTATGACTCATGTTTTGTTATTTTGGATTTTACTATACTTTTACAATCTTATACAGTTTATACACTCATGTGACTTATAAAAATTAAAAGAAAAATTACCATGGGGTCCTCGAGAATTTTGAAAAAAAAAGAGCATGGGAATATGACTCCAAATTTGCAGTAAAATGATAACATATGAAGAGCATCCGAAATAATGCCAACAGTGGGAAGTGACTGCAAAACGATTCCAGGATTTCTGAAATTTCTGCCAAAAAATCCCCGAAATTCGAAGAAAATTACCCAATTATGACGTCATATGCACCAAAATTACACGAAATATCATACATTTAGTTATGAGTCATAGAAAAATTCCCAGATTTCATTGTAGTCCATTCATTTTAACACAAAATAAAAAGTGACAGCAAAAAATGTCAGCACCGACCTCGAAAAACTCCCAACCTTCACACAAAAAATAAACAAATCGGAACTCCGTTTCAGCACTTTATTTCTCTTACAATTTACATATAAATATGCCCACAAAATCGATGACTCATTTTTGTGTGGGAGTCCCTCTAAATGACAGAAAAAAAATGTACTCATGAGTCATGCATGTCAGCATTTTGGTCATATGTTCTAGAGGACCCATGGAAAAGGTTCGAATTTTCCATTCAAAATGAGTTAAAAATCCGATAGCAAAAAATCTCATATTTTGAAAAAGTTCTCTACTGTGGACACTTTCAACCCCTTAAATGTAGATTTATCAGTAAATGGTCACCGTCAATACAAAATGAATGGGTGGGAAAATGACTCATGTGTCAGATTGTTCGGGGCTTTGACTCAGCATTGGGGTCTAAAAAGTCATTGTAACTGGTTCATGTTTAAAATTCCCACACTTTTTGCATACATGAAGGCACCTAAAATGAGTCATGATTTACGATATTTTGTGATTTTTGCTGACACGGACACGGAAATTGTATGAGCAAGTTTATTTCTTTATACATAGGTTGGTCACTGCTCTATACAATATGAATGGCTCAAGCGGCACCGGTGGCGGCGAGCGCGATGAGGTGCGGCGCGTTGCGGTGGGCGTTGCAGCCGGGCGACATGATGGGCATTGCAAGCGTTGTCTTGTCAATGACCCTGAAGCGCCCCGTTGCAGCCGCCTGTCGCTGGCTCTGGCTTGGCTTGTCCCCCTCGTTGCCAAAAAAAGCAGCAAGCTGGGAGGCCGTGGCAGAAGGAAACATGGCCATGGCATCAACCAGGCTTTGAAGTTTCGCGTGTTCTGCAAAGGCCCCCCTGTTTGACCTCACGAGATGCGCGAGGACACTGTTAAACTTGCCGCCAAACGAGGAAGGGTCAATGTCCCAGGTGCCATCATCGGCCGTGTCGGACTCATCATGAGACCACACAGCCGTCACAACACTGATGCCATCACCCACAATGGACGCAATGGTGGTGTTGTTACGATCACCGGTGTGGTGATGCCCCACGCGTTGCGCAACAAAGAGGATGCACTTTTGGTGGTAGTGTGTGTTGTTGATGATGGTATACTTTTGTCGGCAAAAGTAAAGGAAGAGAAAAGCAAGGAGTAGGAGTGCGCCACCATGGTCGACTTCGAGCGATGGTGGCGTAAAGGTAAAGGTCTGCAGAGGGTACGCCCTCCTCGGTGCAGCGCCAAGGTGGTAGTTGGGTGGGAGCGGGAGTTGTTGAGTGCCAAGGTAAAAGTAAAGGAACGCGAGTGTACAAAAACAAAGAGTGGTTGAAACAGAGGCAACCACAATGGCAATGACTTGGCAGTTCATGATGGGAGCGCGGGGAAAGTGTGAGGATCGAAGAGTCGTGCCAGGCTGAGTGTTGGCGAACCCGTGAAGAGAGCCCAGTGAGGAATGTGCACACAGGGGGGGTGAGGAATGTGCCCACAGACGATGTATGCAACGCCGGATGTGTGCTGTTGTCAAGGCGACACTTTTTGTATATCAAGGCGTTTACCTTCACAGGGAGACAGGGTTTTGTCATGGATTTCTTCGAGTTCTGGACAGCATCCCTTGTGATAATTCTGGGCACGTTCACAGCACAGTTCCAATCGCAACTTACAATAGCATTGATTGTAACGTCTATTATTCTATCGTTCTGTATTGCGGTGCTAGCTACTGGATCGATGCCACCTCTTTGGGACATTGTTATGCTGATCTATCGACTCATACCAAGAGGAGGGACATAGACAAAAAATAATTGATTATTGTTTAGAGTTTATTGCTTTTTATTGTACTTTTCATTGTACCTCTGCTTTTCAAGGTCATTGTAGCGCTGCTGGGCATCGAGGAACCTGTTGTGACGCTCATCATCCTCCCTCTTCTGGGCCTCTTTGTCATTGTCGTCGTTGTCGAACAAGTCTTGAGACATACCGCCGTGCACTTCATCTGGAGACCAAAGTACATTGTCTACCCTGCGCCTTTTGGTCGGTAGTGGTGGAGGGGTGTGGGGCCGCTCCGGTTCGTCGTCGTCGCTTTCAACAACAACACTCGTCTGGCTGTCCTCCAGAGGTGGTGGGCTGCCGATGGTAGACAGGCTCGAGTAGCTGCGTTTGTTGTCGTCATCATCATCGTCGTCGTCGCTGATGATTTCAACACGACACGAGATTGTACCAACACACACCTCGGTGGGCTCCTCCCCTGGGTCGGCCTTCGGGGTGTCCGACTTTGGGTCGGCCTTCGGGGTGTCCGACTTTGGGTTGGCCTTCGAGTTGTCCACCTCTGGGTCGGCCTTTGGGGTGTCCGACTTTGGGGCAGCAGACAAGAGATCAACATGACTGGCATCAAAAGGCATGGTGAAGGGATTGGGTTGCAGCGATGATTGGAGCGATTGTGAAGTGTAGACCGCTAGTACGCTGATGGTAGAAGTCAAAGTGGAGTGAAGAGAATAGAAGAGCGCTGGTGAGGAATGTGCCCACACGACATTGGAGATCTCGATTTCTGTCATTTTGTGTACAATCTCTTCGATAATAAAACGTAGGCGTTGTTTTATAATAATAAATTATTTTATTAGGAGATGTCTAGTGTTCCTCATCATCACTACCAAAAACACTAATACTCTCATTGTCGTCGTCATCGTCACTATCGAGGAGTGCCCCCCCACTCCTCAGGCGCTTGTCTTGATGTTCGACCACCTCGTCGCCCGCTTCGTCGCCCGCCTCGTCGTCGGCAGCCCTCTTGGTACCACGTGGTGCAATGTCGTATCCTTCGGCGAGCAGTGGTTCGACGGAGAACGCCGGGAGTGCTGGCGCAAGGTCGCATTCCATGGCACCGGCGATCATGGTGGCAAAGGCATTATTGACACTGGCACGCTCTTCCTTGTTGGTAAGGAAAGAAAATAGGTTGCAGTGAATGGGCTTCTTTGGGTGAATGATACCCGAGTGCGTTGTATTTTCACAGTCGAACAGCGCATAGCCAATGATGACCGTGTCGGGCACATGGTTGACTGTGAAGTCAGCAATGGCCTCTGGTGTGAGAGCGAACTGATTCTTGTCGATTGTTGTTCGTGTCCACATGACATCAAATTCACCCGTATCACCGATCGGATTGATGCCATACTTTGTAGTGTGCGTGACTGTGATGGGCTTGAGGTCGAGGAACTTTCCAATGTACTGTGCGCGCTTAGAGTCGTGGTGGATTCTTTTTACAAGATCTTCAGTTTCTTGACCCGTTCGAGTCTCCTCAGTGTCGAGCCCACCCTTGGCTGTGTATTCCACGAGCGTTGTCGCGATGATGAGGATGTCCTTCACGATGACGGTGTCGGTGACGGTGTAGGTAGGAGTGAAGAGCTTCCTGATGAGTGCGAGCTGTGACACCGTGGCGCCGTTACTGTAGTGCTGCTCGACGACTCGCTGTGCAAAGAACATGTAGTTTGCAGAGATGAGTCTGACGTGCCTGATGACGATGCGGTCGGCCATGTCGGCAAACTCGTGGGGCACGATTGTCGAGCGCTCGATGATGTCGGTGTTGGTGACGGTGATGGTCCAGAGCAGAAAGCGGATGCCGGTTGGCGCGATGAGCATGAGGTCGAAGCTGTTGCCGCTGCCATCGGTGTTCTCGACAAGTGCCAGGTACGAAGCGTGCGCCTTGAGTGTCGCGCAGAGTGACGCCGCGAGCTCCGCCGGTGTGCAAGGGCCGCGAAGATCATTGACGGGGACACCACCGTCCTCGCGGCTGTACGAGGCCTTGATGTCCTTGATCTTCTCCTCGATCATCGCCTTGATGGTAGCAGGGTCATGTACCTTAATGGAGAAGACACACCATTTAACGAAGAGGAGCAGACGTGTTAGTTTAACGAAGAGGAGAATACGTATTGATATTTTAACGATGAAGGTGTATGGCTTGTTTAACGAAGAGGGTGGTTCGTGGAGTTTAACGAAGAAGGCATACGTTTGTAGCGGGCATTGTGACTGTCTGTCGGGAGCTGAGTTCTGAGCTGACTCTTGCTCTGACCAAAAAATGAACACAACGCCGCCACGAGGTAGGCGCGAAGAGCATGGTGAGGAATTTGCACTCAGAAGTCCGCCTACTCTACGTATGCACTTTTTACATTTAACGAAGTGGGTATGATTGATTTTTTAACGAAGAGGATGGTTCATGGGGTTTAACAAAGAGGATGGTTCATGTAATTTAACGAAGAGGGCATACGGTGGTGGCAGGCATTGTGACTGTCTGTCGGGAGCTGAGTTCTGAGCTGACCCTTGCTCTGACCCTGCCTCGGAACTACAATCGTGAACACAACGCCGCCACGAGGTAGACGCGAAGAGCACGGTGAGGAATTTGCACTCAAAAGTCCGGCTACGGTTGAATGCACTTTTTAAAACAACGTCATTTGAAAAAATGTTTATTTTATTTAATTCTTCGAAAGGTTAGACAGATGCGACGCGACGACGAGACATGGCGCATGTCCTTGACGGTGTCCGGTAGGACGCCATGGTAGTGTGTTCCGAGTGGTGCGGTGAGGAGATCGCCATGACCGAGATGGACGACTTGCTTGTCGCCCTTCTGCTTGTGGGGTTCAGTGAACACAACGAAGCGTGTCTTGTACTTTGCGTCTTCTGTAAACGTGACACTTGTGATTGGCGTCTCTGCGTCCATGAGGCGTTCGTTGTCAAGATGAAGACCAAGTTTGGTGACGCCGGGCGGAGTCTCTTCATAAAAGTTGACAAGTACAATGTCGTAGTTGATGCCAGTGCACCTAGCAACACAATTAGCGATGGCATCAATGTCGGATGGTGCCTTCTGTAGATGTAGCACCTTTGTCTTGCTAAATTTGTACACCACGGGCTTTCCGTCCGGACCGGTTGTTGGTTGATCACCAATAGCCAACGCCGCATACTTGATGTGCCCTGGACTTATCGTTTTCTTGTACGGATTCCACTTTGACTGCGGCCTTTCGGGCAGAACACCGGCTAGTGCGTTGCTCATGAGCGGAAAAGATACGGCCGAGAACTTACCTTTGAGGTGATGACAATTCATGGTGAAAGGAAGAGTGGTTCTGAGCTGACTCTTGCTCTGACCGAAAGTTGAACACAACACCGCCACGAGGTAGGCGCGAAGAGCACGGTGAGGAATTTGCACTCAGAAGTCCGCCTACGTTTGTGGGCAGATTCCTCACCATTCTCTTCGCGCCTACCACGTGGCGGTGTTGTGTTCACGATTGTAGTTCGGAGTCAGCTCAAGGGTCAGCTCATAATCGCATCCGCTCCCTTCATTGTCACCCAGAAAAAATGCAAGCACTCCCCCTTTTTGTTAATCCCTCCAAGTTTTTCAATTTCCTACGCGTTCATGGTTTCCGCTTTGACAAATACCATGGCAACGCGTGGAAGCTCTTTTCGGCGTTCTTCGGCAAGTACCTACTTAACGACCCCGTTATAACAACGATGCTCACAAGCCCCCAGCACTTCTGCGGCTCCCTTGACGACCTTGCGTGCCGCCTTCGAGCCAACCTTCGCGTGGCGTGTGACGATCGTTACCTGGCAACGCACGGAGCGTGCATCACAGAGAGCAACTACCACGCCATCGCGGACGCGGTGCTTCGCATTTTCGCCAGCATTGTTGCACGGAAGGCACGCCACGCACCGCCGCCGATGAAGTCACGTCGACGCCGCCGCCTTCCCTTTGCTCTTCTTTGTCGCACCAAGCCCAGTGTCGTAGCATAACACCCTTATCGTTAAAATAAACAATCTTATCGTTAAACACACCACACACACACACTTAAGGCATACGCTAGGAGTAGACGCTAAAGGCATACGCTAGGAGTAGACTCTAGGGGTAGACGCTAGGGGTAGACGCTAGGAGTAGACGCTAGGGGTAGACGCTAAAGGTAGACTCTAGGGGTAGACGCTAGGGGTACTCTCATGATTTTATGGGTCGATGTTTATTATGTATCTAGCGCGCGCGGTGCGAACAAGTTCATCGATAGCGCGAGTGAGGATGCCGACTGCCTTCTGCCCACGACTTGGACCATCGAAGAGATTTTCCAGTGAAGATCCACTGTACATTGACTGTACAAGGTTGCGCACGAGCCTTTCATCGAGTTCCGGCAAGCCCTCTGCGACACGCTTCGCCATCGCATCGAAGGCGTCGTAAGTGCCCTCCTCAAACATCTGTCCCGAGTAGTAGTTTGAGCCATCGCCCTTGCAAACGCCACGTGGCTGCTCCTTCGCAACGATGACGCAGACGCGCGCTGGCTGGACGCCAAGGTAGAAGTCTGGGCACATGAGATCGCCGCGCACGTGCTCGTAGATCGCGCTGACGTCACCGGGCTTGTCGCTTTCCGACCCGACCTTTGCCACGATCGCGTGCGTGATGTACCTGAGTCCGCGTGACACCACTGGCATCCCCTCGTCGTCAAGGTAAAACACAATCACGTAGTCGCCCTTTTGTGCCACCTCTGGGTGCACCACAAAGTCGCCATCCTCATTGTTAAAAAAGAGGGCGTCGAGTTCGGTGCGCACACAGCGTGGCTCCACGGTCGGCTTCTCATCGCCTACATGCCTAAGTGCACGGATGCGCGACATGATCATGGATGCAATGTTCAGGTGCTGGGGCAGGCTGCGGGGTGCGCGCTGAGGAAGATCGCGAGAAGGCATGGCTGCGCTGCAAGAATCAGGTAGTATGAGCTGACTCTTGCTCATTTGTTGGTATTGGTACCACAGATCCTGCGAAGAGAGCTGGGTGAGGAATGTGCCCACACATGCCTACATCACGCGCGCCTACCAAGTCCGCCCCCACGCGCACCCTTAGCGTCTACCCTTAGCGTCTACCCTTAGCGTCTACCCTTAGCGTCTACCCTTAGCGTCTACCCTTAGCGTCTACCCTTAGCGTCTACCCTTAGCGTCTACCACCGCGTGCATGTGTACACATTGATACTTTAACGAAGATGATATAATTTTAAGTGAAAATGTTTATTTGATTAGTCATATTCAGCGCTGCTCACTACGTGGTGTACCGCACGCGTTGCTCGCCTTATACGATTAAGTCTCGCGTCAGCCAGTTCTCCCTCTTCGTGTTGCAAGTAAAGAACCAGGGCCTCGATCATACTCTTTTTGTCGAATGATGTACAGTCGCGCAAGTGTAGAATTGCTGTCTGTACATAGGCACACATCTCCGTTTCGGTAGTTTCGGGTTTAAGACAAGTGTTACTGTACATGCCTGGCACATTGTCACAAATTACAGTAGTGGCTAGTGCCTTAGTCTCAAGCGCCTCGAGTTGCACCCTAAGTGGCACCTTCTTTGGGCCCGATGGACTCTTCGCGGCCTTTGTCTTTTTTCTTGACCACCCTGCACCTCCCCGCCTTCGCCTTCGAACGGGTCTGGGGGTTGGTGTGAGATTTGGACTGCAATTGGCAGAGGACATGGTGTGCGTGGTTGTGTTCAAGCTTGAGATGCGAGTATGAGCTGACCCTTGCTCAGTCGATGGTATTAGTACCGCAGATCCGGCGAAGAGAGCTTGGTGAGGAATTTGCCCACACACACGCGCGCCTATACATTCCACGCGCGCCGCGTTGTGTTCACGCCACGCTACGCCCATGTGACGCCGACCCTGCCATAGCAACTCAAACACCCACCGAGCGGACTCAGCGTTCCCCCATGGACAAATTCCTGGCCCTCCGCAAGGTCCACCCAGGGTACACCGGGGAGTGGTCCAGGCTAGTAGACGCATACACTAACACGTTTAAACTACCACTGTACAACAAGATATACGCTGACTTTATTACTAAACCAAAAAAGAGTACACACGACCCCCATGAAATTTGGTCCATCATTGCCGAGAGTCTGTGCAACGCCATCGGCGATGACTATCTGTCAAGGCACGGGGCACCCATCACGCACGACAACTACGAGGCACTCTCACTCAGAATTCTAAGTCGACTCAAAAGACAACAACAACCACTGTACAAGAGAATACTTATTAAAAAAGTTTAATAGTAAAATGTAATAGGGCGCGCGAAAGGAGCACGTGGGCGCTTGCCTTGACTCTCAATCTGAGTCTCAGCTGAACGCTTGCGCTTGCCTTGACTCTCACTCTGAGTCTCAGCATGAGAAGCACGTGGGCGCTTGCCTTGACTAGTGCTCTTGCGATACCAGAATTCATCAGGCACAATGGTGCTCGGGTTGATGATCTTCAGGTCCTTGTCATTGCTAGGCTTGCCCCTGCGACGACCAATCAAAGTCGGCAACTCTTCCCACCATTTTGGTCGATCTCTCACACCAAACAAAGGCCCAAAAAATACCTGGGGTCTTTTCTTTTCTTCTGCCGCAATCGCTTCAAGACGACGCTTGCGGTAGGCTTCCCAAGTGTCAGCCCCAGGGGCAGCCCCAGGGTCCACCTTCGGGTCAGCCCCAGGGAAGACGATTGGGCTGCACGCGACATCCACCTTGGTTGATGAGTCATCCTCATCGCCCTCATCATCTGATGAGTCAGACACCAGGATGTATCTGCACGCGGCGTCCACCTTGGGTGGTGAGCCAGGCACCGGGATGGGGCAAAAATCAGTGCCGTCCACGCCCAGGGCCTCATAGTCGGGCGAGTCTGGTGAGTCTTTAGGGATGTCAAGAATTTCAGATGTGGAGGGAGGTGGGGATGAGGGCGAGGGCGAGGAGAAAGGTGAGGGCGAGTCCATTGCTGCAGAGGAAGGGTGCGTGTATGAGCTGACCCCTGCTTTGGCGCCATGATAGTGCCGACTCATTGGCGAAGAGAGCGATGTGAGGAATGTGCCGACATGTGCCCACGCCAAGCCCGCCTATCGCGCGTCCCTTTTTAAGGTTTATGGTTGTCAGCACATGAATGCACATTCCTCACCACACTCTCTTCAGCACAGACGCCTTAAAATAGAAGCGAGCGCCTCTTTTTTCATCATAAACTCACCCATCCTCCACCATGAAACCCGTCTCTTCCTCTCCCCCCAAGAAGACCCCCAGGTCAACGAAATCCATGAAGGTCCCCCATGGTCCACATCTCCCAAGTATAATTGATGAACGCTTGGTTTACAGTCTGAATAACAAGGCACATTTGAATCATCTTTTCGCCCAAAAGACGATTAGATTTTACAGTGGCAAACTGTACAATACAAGGCTAAAGCAAAAACGACTCAATAGGGCCAGGGAGGACCTCGCTGACGCCATGGGACGAATCGCTTTGTTTGGTCCTATCTTTGAAGCATGTAAAAATAAACACTACCCTTAAATTAAACTATTAAAGTCTACCCTTAGAGTCTACCCTTAGCGTCTACCCTTCAAGTCTACCCTTAGAGTCTACCCTTAGAGTCAACCTTTAGCGTCTACCCTTAGCGTCTACCCTTAGCGTCTACCCTCAGCGTCTACCCTTAGAGTCTACCCTTAGAGTCTACTCTCAGAGTCAACAAGTTTTTATTGTTATTATTTTAATTTAATTTAATTTATTTAATTTATTCACTATCCTCATCGTCAAAGACAACCACTCCCGGTGAGTCTATGCTCGCATGCCCCTGAAACTCAGGGACATAAACAAAGCCATGTGGACTCTCCTTCATGTGCTGGGGTGTGCCTTCATGTTGAACGTCATATGTTTCATGTGGAGAGCATTGAACCAGACGCTCACCTGCGGGTCGAACCCATGTGGCCGCTCCGTCAGACATTTTTCTTGCTTGCTTTTTCTTGTGCGTGTGCGATTATGAGCTGATCCTTGCTCAATCCAAGATATTAGTACTGTCTTTGTGGTGAAGAGAGCGCGGTGAGGAATGTGCAAACACAAATGCCCACAAAACGAAGGAACGCAAAGGCTGACGTAGGCGCAATGATGGCACCCACGTGGCACATGTTGTCGGCATTTCCGTGTGCAAATTCCTCACCGCGCTCTCTTCACTTGAGAAGAGAAACGGCCGAAATTTTCGCATAAAACCAGAGTTTACTGCGATCAAGTCATCACAAACAGCGCACACGCTTGCTCTGCAACATGTCAACCGAACAATCATCCCGCCCTTCTTCCCCCCCACCCTCACCCCCCACACCTTCTCTTCAATATTCCCACATCGTCCATCTTCCCGTCACTTTACAAACTTCAGATGGTACAGTGACAGTTGATGCCGATGATTTCCAACAAGGGTCGGATCATGTGATAATTCGAGACAACCATACGTTTCACATTGTACTCTGGGACCTCGAGAGTCACGAACTCTACATTTTTAGGCACATCGACCGTTCCAACATCATTATTTGGTACGATGAGTCTGGAGATTTCAATGAGATCTTTGTTCGTTTTGAAGGGACTGTATATTTTCAATTCGATAATGTCGGAATTGAACAGTTGAACAATTTTGAACTGTTATCTTCGCACGAACCACCCCGAATCGCCGACTTTGAGAATTGGATCAATGAGCTTGAAGACCCTTTAGAGTGCCCCCATTTTCATGGACCATGGACTGAATCGTGTTATTCAGACGAAAATCCCGCTGGTCCAGAACATATATGTGGCTGTGAAACAACAACGCTTTGGCCTTACCTTCAGGAGAACCTAGAGCCAGAGCTACACACTCTTGACACAATAAACAACTAAACAAAATATATCTTTACACTGACTCAACCCCTGCCCTCCTCTCGATTAAGTTAGTTAGGATTTAGAGTCCACTTTAGAGTCAACCTTAGGGTTAGCCGCAAAGGGTTAGCGTTTAGGGTTTGCTTTAGGGTTTACTCTAGGGTTTGCTTTAGGGTTTGCTTTAGGGTTTAGGGTTTGGCTAACTCGCGACGGACCCCCATTTAGGGTTAGGGGTTTAGGGTTAGGGGTTGTAAGCGCAGACCCTGTGGTGGCCCCTGTGGTGGCCCCTGTGGTGGCCCCTGTGGCGGACCCAAAAAATATTTTTTTTAAAGAATTTGTTGGGTTTGGAGTTTTTGTTGCGCAGACCTTGAGGCGACCCCTGTGGCGGACTCTCCCGGTGGACTCAAAAAATATTTTTTTTTAGAATTTGTGTTAAGGAGTTTTTGTTGCGCAGACCCTGTGGCGGACCCCCCGGCGGACTCTCCCGGTGGACCCCAAAATATTTTTTTTTTCTGGTGAACCCAAAAATATTTTTTTTTCTTGTGCACTAAAAAATATTTTTTTTCGGGTTAGGAATTTTTGTTGTTACTGCATGAGCCCCCTGAACAGGGATTTCGCGCCGAGCATGAACTGTTTGGATTCTATCCATGTTTTTATTTTTATATTTAAGTAAAGCAAATCCGTATTCAACTATTTTCTATACTCCTTTTGGGGGCGAACTTGGGGAAAATATCTTACTCGCTAAAAACCCAATTCACTATCGCGCGATCGTCAAAAAATAAAAGGTGCACTCTTTGTGGTGCACTCTTTGTGGTGCACTCTTTGTGGTGTACATTTGTGGGTGCACTCTCAACGGTGCACTCTCAACGGTGCACTCTTAACGGTGCACTCTCAACGGTGGGTCCCTAAATTTGAGCATGACCGCCCCCCCCACTTCGCCTGTGTCTGTAACGGCGATCTGCGCACCGAGCCGCCCCTCCGTCAGTCCCCCATCGCA
>Ga0181591_10004147_pt1 | contig 12648 bp, 10 predicted proteins | sample 071ome_33_FD_133757 | JGI IMG/M metagenome (GOLD analysis project Ga0181591, IMG submission 133757) | Coastal salt marsh microbial communities from the Groves Creek Marsh, Skidaway Island, Georgia - 071412AT metaG (megahit assembly) | ecosystem: Environmental > Aquatic > Marine > Intertidal...
TATGGTGGGGAATGTTCCAGTAGGCGGCGATGCGCCTATTGCTGTTCAAAGTATGACGAATACCAACACCTGTGATGTTGATGCCACGGTAGCCCAAATTAAGGCTCTAGAAGACGCTGGTGCAGACATTGTTCGAGTGTCCGTTCCAAGTATGGAGGCGGCAGATGCATTTGGTGAAATTAAGAAACGTGTCAATGTTCCTCTGGTGAGTGACATTCACTTTGACTATAAGATTGCCTTACGGGTAGCTGAGCTAGGTGTGGATTGCCTACGTATCAACCCTGGCAACATCGGCCGTGAAGATCGTGTGCGTGCCGTGGTCGATGCGGCTAAACACAATGGCATTCCGATTCGCATTGGCGTGAATGCGGGATCTTTAGAGAAAGACCTGCAAAAAAAATATGGTGAGCCTACGCCAGAGGCTTTAGTGGAAAGCGCCATGCGTCATATCGACATTTTGGACCGATTGAATTTTCCAGACTTCAAATTAAGCCTAAAGGCATCCGATGTGTTTATGACGGTGGCGGCTTATCGTCAAATCGCATCTCAAATTGAACAGCCTTTGCATTTGGGTATTACCGAAGCGGGTGGTTTACGCAGTGGCACGGTGAAGAGCGCGGTTGGACTGGGTATGCTGTTAATGGATGGCATTGGTGATACCTTGAGGGTGTCTTTGGCCGCGGACCCAGTTGAAGAAATAAAAGTCGGTTTCGATATTTTAAAGAGCCTTAAACTGAGAAATAAGGGCATTAACTTTATCGCCTGCCCAAGCTGTTCTCGTCAAAACTTTGATGTTGTGAAGACGATGAATGAACTTGAGAGCCGAGTGGAAGATATTTTAACGCCACTTGATGTGTCGATTATTGGTTGTGTGGTTAATGGTCCAGGTGAAGCGAAAGAAACTGAACTGGGTCTTACGGGTGGTACCCCAGCCAACTTATTGTATGAAAATGGTGTGCCATCTTCGAAGCTAACCAATGAAGCTTTAGTGGATAATTTAGAAAGAATGATTCGCCAGAAAGTGGCAGAAAAAGAAGCAGCTGAAGCCGCCTTAATCGTTAAAAGTTAACGATGGTTGTAGGTGTCGGCTTAAGGAACTAACGTGGCAAAAGATCAAATTAAAGCACTGATCGGCATGAATGATATTCTTCCGGGCCAAAGCCAGATTTGGCGTTATTTGGAAGATCAAGTCAAAGCGGTATTGGATGGTTATGGCTATCAAGAGATCCGTATGCCTATCGTCGAAGAAACTCGACTATTTAAACGTTCAATTGGTGAAGTGACGGATATCGTCGAAAAAGAGATGTATACGTTCGAACGCAGTGAACGTAGCTTAACCCTGCGTCCTGAGGGTACCGCAAGCTGTGTGAGGGCATGCCAAGAGCATCAACTGATCGCCAATAACCAGCGTCAACGCCTTTGGTATATGGGCCCAATGTTTCGCTATGAGCGCCCTCAAAAGGGACGTTATCGTCAGTTCCATCAGATTGGTGTTGAAACGTTTGGTGTTGCTACACCGGACATGGATGCGGAGCTAATCATTTTAACCCACCAGTTATGGCAACGACTGAATATACGCGACAAAGTGGTTTTACAACTCAATACTTTGGGCAGCAACGAAGCTCGTGCTAACTATAAAGCTGCATTAGTCGACTTTTTGTCCGGGGTTAAAGATCAGCTCGATAGCGATAGCCAGCGCCGTTTAGACACGAATCCGTTACGTATTTTAGATAGTAAAGACCCGAACACACAGGCTCTGTTGGCAGACGCCCCAGAGTTCTTTGATTATATCGATGAGGAGTCGGCCCAAGACTTTGCTCAATTAAGGGCACTTTTGGATGAAGTGGGTGTCGAATACGAAATCAATCCAAGATTGGTTCGTGGCCTAGATTACTACAACAAAACGGTATTCGAATGGGTAACGAATGAGCTTGGGTCTCAAGGCACTGTCTGTGCTGGCGGCCGATACGACGGATTGGTTGAGCAGCTGGGTGGTAAGGCGACCCCGGCAGTGGGGTTTGCCATGGGTATTGAGCGTCTCATTCTTATGCTAGAGGCGATGGACGTCATTCCTGATTCTGTTCGCAATCAGCTGGATGTGTATCTTGCCTGCATGGGGAACGTGACTGCCCCGGCGATGAAACTGGCAACGAATTTAAGAAGTCAGATGCCTGATTTAAGATTGCAAATGCACTTAGGCGGTGGCAACTTTAAGAAACAAATGAAAAAAGCGGACGAAAGTGGCGCCCCCTTTGCCCTAATTCTGGGTGAAGACGAAGTGGCCGCGTCTACCGTAGTCATTAAAAATTTGCGAGATGGCGGTGAACAAATTACACAGCCTCTTAATGAAGTAGCCTCTTGGCTGAACGAAAAACTGAAATAATTTAACACAAAGAATAATAATCGGAGCAAAGCCATGGCGGAACTACGCACTGAAGAAGAACAGATTGAAGCGATCAAGAAGTGGTGGGAAGAAAACGGAAAGCAGACCCTAGCGGCTGCTGTCGTCATTATCGGTGGCTGGTTTGGTTACCAAGCCTACGAGACGTCTGTTAACGAAACCAAAGCTGCAGCGTCTGCTGTTTACGAAAAGGCCTTGGCACTAACAGCCAGTGAAGCGGAAGAAGATAAAGGGCAGTTAGCCGTTTATTTAGATCAGCTAAAGTCAGAATACCCATCGACGGTATACGCACAATTTGCAGGGCTGCTAAAAGCGAAGGATGCGGTAGAGGCTGGCGATTTGTCTTTGGCTGAGCAGGAGCTATCTGATGTGGTTGCGAATGCACAAGATGCTGCATTAAAGCATGTGGCCACTGTGCGCTTAGCCCGTGTGATGACTGCGCAAGACAAAGCGGATGATGCTTTAGCTCTTCTAGCCAAAAATGAAAGTAATGCGTTTGATGCGGAATATTTAGAGGCTAAAGGGGATGCACTTTTATCTAAAGGTGATAAGGCGGCAGCGAGAGCAGCCTATAAAGAGGCAATGGCTGCTGCGGATAGAATTGGTGCGAATAACCCTGTGCTAAAAATGAAGTTTGATGATCTAGCGGTAGCCGAATAATGAGAGTTCTCTTAGGATGCGTGTTGCTGTCATTGGCAGCTTGCTCTAGCACTGAAACAAAGGAAGATTTAGGCCCAAGTGGATTGCCTGACTTTGATCGTGAGGTCAGCCTATCGACCGAATGGCGTCAGCAGGTGGGACAGGGTATGGGCAAGGCATTTGCACGAATGGCCCCTACCGTTGATGAAAGTCACATCTACGTATCTGATGCTCGTGGCTTGGTTCAATCTTTGGCGCTCGAAGATGGTGATGTGTCCTGGGAAATTCGCTTAGATACCGAGCTGACCGCCGGTGTGGCGGTTGGTCAACGATTTGCTTACGTGGCGTCAGCGAACGGCGATGTCATCGCGCTGGATAAAACCAATGGTGATGAGGTTTGGCGTACGTTTGTAAAATCAGAAGTGGTTTCTTTACCGGTTGAAGACAAAGATCAGCTTGCTTTACAAACGGTTGATGGTCACCTTCATCTATTGGATGTGAATGATGGGGTTATTAAGTGGAGCTACGATAGTAACCTTCCTAGTTTAAGCATCCGCGGAACATCCAGTCCGCTTTTTAATGGCGACCAGGTCATTGCAGGTTTTGCCAATGGTAAAGTGACTGCGGTGAGTCGCTTAGACGGAAGCGTGGTCTGGCAGGAACGAATCGGTATTCCAGCTGGACGAAGTGAACTAGAACGTTTAGTTGATATTGATGGCCAGTTATTGAAACAAGATGATTTGTTGTATGTGATTGGCTATCAAGGTCACCTAGCGGCCATAGATTTACGCTCTGGAAAAATGGTGTGGAAGCAAGAGGCCTCTTCTTATCACGGCCCAATTGCCGGTCTTGGCAATTTATACATGGTGAATGACCAAGACCACATTGTCGCCCTTGATGATCGTAGTGCGACGGAAGTTTGGGAGCAGGTTGACCTCCATGGCAGACAATTGACGGAACTGGTTATGTTTGCAAATCATATTGCTGTTGCCGACTACGAGGGCTACGTGCACTTGGTGAAGCAATTAGACGGTTCTTTAGTTGGCAGAAACCAGGTCGTGCGACCACCTGTGGATTGGGTTCGTGGAGGGAGTTACACATTTAAACACCCTTCACAATATTTCGCGCAGGACCCAGGTGTTCGAACCAAGCTCGTTGTATCAGGTAAATACTTGGTCGCGGCGAATAATTCAGGTTATTTAACGGTATTTGAGCTAGAAGAATAGGCCAGCATTAGGGAGGCGCCTCCCAGGCTAACGTCTGTTCTTAAGCTATACTGAAATAATCCATCTAAACTGGCAAAGCTCAGCTTTGCCAGTTTTCATTTTTTTTTGATGTATAAGATTCATGAATCCAGTTATTGCTTTAGTGGGTAGACCCAATGTTGGTAAGTCCACGCTCTTTAACCGCCTAACGCGGACCCGGGATGCTTTAGTGGCGGACGTCGCCGGTTTAACCCGCGACCGTAAATATGGTGCTGGCAAAGTGGGTGAGCGCGACTATATCGTTGTGGATACCGGTGGCATTAGCGGTATGGAACAGGGCCTTGATGAGAAAATGGCTCAGCAAAGTTTTCAGGCAATGGAAGAAGCCGATGTTGTTCTATTTCTTGTGGATGGTCGAGCTGGATTAACGAGTGCCGATGCCATGATTGCACAGCACCTGCGAACCTTGGAAAAAACCACTTATCTTGTTGTCAACAAAATCGACGGTCTGAATCCGGACGTTGCTACCAGTGAGTTTTATGAGCTAGGTTTAGGTGAAATCGAGACCATTGCCGCAAGCCAAAATCGTGGTATTAACGTTCTAATGGAGCGTGTGCTAGGTGAGCTACCCGAGCAGTTCCAGGTTTCGGAAGACGAAGAAGAAGAGAAAGCTAAAGGCATTAAAATATCTGTGGTTGGTCGTCCGAACGTGGGCAAGTCTACCTTGGTTAATCGCATGCTAGGTGAAGAACGAGTGGTCGTGTATGACCATCCTGGAACCACCATGGATTCAGTTTATATTCCCTATGAGCGTCACGAGAAACATTACACACTAATTGATACTGCGGGTGTAAGAAGGCGCAAAAATATTTCAGAAGCGACTGAAAAATTCTCCATTATTAAAACCCTGCAAGCTATTCAAGACAGCCATGTTTGTATTGTCGTGATCGATGCCCGTGACGGTATCGTTGAGCAAGACCTTACGATGTTAAGTTTTGTGTTAAATGCCGGTCGCGCTCTCGTTATTGCTTTAAATAAATGGGACGGCATGGAGCAAGAGCAAAAAGAATTTGTGAAAAAGGAAATTGAGCGACGACTCAATTTTGCAGAGTGGGCCGATATGCATTTCATTTCAGCGATGCACGGCACCGGAGTGGGCTTACTATACGATTCTGTTGAAGAAGCTTATAACAGTGCTCATATGAATATGTCTACCAGCCAACTTACTCGAATACTGGAAGATACCGTAATGGACCACCAACCACCGATGGTGGGTGGACAAAGGGTCAAGCTACGATATGCACACCAAGGTGGCATGAACCCGCCTATCATCGTTGTTCATGGTAATCGTACATCTCATTTGCCTGACAGCTATAAGCGCTATCTTGCGAACACATTTAGACGCGTATTAAACATTAGCGGTACTCCTATTCGGTTTGAATTCAAGTCGGGCGATAACCCATTTGATAACAAAAAAGAAGATAAGTTGTTTAATCGTTCGAAGCGTGGCGATCGAGTTAAACAGACGGAAAGTATTCGTAAAGCGAAGAAAGATAAGCTGGACACCAAGCGTAAACGAGACAATCGCAAACGCTCTAATTAAATCCAATCCCGGACTTGCTCCGGGATTTTTTTGCAAGGTTAAAAAAGATGGCAATACCCTACGGCACTGAGGATGCAACCTACAAAGCGGCTGGTGAATACGAAGGTATTAAGCAATTGGTCGAGGATTTTTATAATATTATGTCAACTCGCCAAGACGCTTCGAAAATTCGCGATATGCACCCGAATGATTTGGAGGTGTCTAAGGACAAATTGACGCTCTTTTTGTGTGGCTGGACAGGTGGCCCGAGATTGTTCAGAGAAAAATATGGTCCGATTGCCATACCGCATGCCCATAGTCACTTAACCATCGGTAGTGCCGAAAAAAGTGCGTGGTTAGCCTGTATGAAAGACGCACTGGCGAAGCAAGGATACCCTCAGGATTTTCAAGATTACATGCTCACACAGCTGGCTGTTCCGGCTGAGCGTTGTCGGAATGCGGAATAATACGATGCACGACGACGCTTTCGTTAAGCGTCGTTATTTAGATACAAGAATCCGTCCTTTTCATCTATATCAATTGCCGTGAGTGACTGGTTCGCGCAAGGACCGCTAATGCAGAGCCCATCTTCAATGCGGAACAAAGCTCCGTGCATTGAACACTGAATAAGGCTATGAGTGTGATCTAAAAACTGATCGGGCACCATTTCCAATTGAATGCCCAAGTGGGGGCAGTGATTTTCGTAGGCATGCCATTTTCCGTATTTATGGACGATGAACAGCAATCGACCTTCAATCTGAAAGCCTTTGCTGGTGTTGTCGGGAATGTCTTGAACGGAGCAAATAGGAGTCATGGCTGTCCCTCATCATAGACTGCTATTGTATGGGTTAGCCTTAAAAATTGAAATGTTGTCACTTACCCATCGATAGATTTATTGGCTGATAGGTAAGTGACGGTTAGCGAGTAAGACGTTTCTTATTGAAGGACTTCTGCATAGCGAATGTAGAGATTGCCGCTGCTCAGGGTGCCATCTTCGCCGTAATTGCTCACCACTTGGGCTTTGTAGTAACGATCACCATCCTTAAATAAGTAGGTCGTGAAGTTTGGCCACATGTTATGGCTGTCATCGACACCGTAGTGAAGGGCGCCGTAGTTACCAGGACCGCTCAGTATAGAAGAAGCTGAGTCGGCATAGTATTTATAAACATCGCCTGATGAACCAGGAGCGGGGGAGGTGACATCGTACGCGGAGTCAACCAATAATGTGCCAACCGCTGCAGCGCCATTGCCTGATGCACCGCCGTTCACTTGAATATCCCACGAATAACCATTACTGACGATACTCAATTCCCAGTTATCCTCAGAGGTTACTACGCTGTTGGTTTCTAAGCCCCAATAAACGCGACCGTCGGTAAAATTCAATTCCGGCGAATTTACAGATCCAGAAAATGCTTCGGCATTGCTGTCCCATGCTTCTACGGATAAGGTTATTGCGCGCTTCTCACCAGAGATATAGACAACATTGTTAACGTGAACGCGTCCGTATTCATAGGCATCGGCTTCATTTTTGCTGGCAGACTGAATGATCCAGCCGTTACTGTCTGCTTCGCTCGCTGAATAAACAGGGGCGCCTTGGCTGTAGTCGGCTTCTAACCAATCCTCCATTTGGATCTGTAGCTTCAGGCTGTCTTCTTCAAATTCATCACAGCTTTCAATCGTTACCGAATTGAATCCGGCTAGGGTGTTTTCGCGGGTGAGGGATTCAAAGGCTGATTGCACTGGGGCGCCTTCTGCGTCGTAGATACCTTCGGGTACATTTGCCACGCATGCACTAACACCTCGCTCTCCTGAGATACCTCCGTTTATGCTGAAGCCGACGTACTTTTGATAGGACATGTGCCACTGGTCTTCGCTTGTGACACTATGGCCCGATTCTAAATCTAAGTAGGCTCGACCCTGTGTCGCATCAATCGCTGCGTAGGTGGATGTATCGATGATACTTCGTTCATCTTGTGTTGTGCTGTCGTCATCGGATCCGCAGGCGACAAGCCCAAAGGATATTCCAACGATGGCAAGGTTTAATAAAGAACGTTGCATGTTCATGTGCTCCTAGAGTTAGTGAAAGGCATGATCTATTTTTATGCCCAAGTAGCTATAGCGGCCTTCTTCGGGCCTTAAGTCGTTCCCATCAAACGAGTCTTTTTGTAATCCGGTTACATTGTCGATGCCTGCGAATAGCAGAACATTGCGGCTCCATTTATAGTTCAGTTTTAGGTCCACTTGAGCGTAACCTGGGGTTCTGATTTGGTTCGCTTCGTCAGCGAATTGCTCTGATGAATAGCGATATCGCACACTGGCGTCGAGCTTGGGAGTAACGAACCAATCTAAATTAACCTTTACATCGTGAGCGGGCCTATGGGTTAGCCACTTGTCTGAATTAACGTTCTTTGCGTGTAAATAGGCGTAGCCGAATGACGATCGCAAATAGTGACTCCATTGGTGAGCGAAATTTATTTCAGCACCCTTGGTAATCGCTTCATCAATGTTGGTATAGACGTTACCTATAATGTAAGGGTTGTCGTCTGACCCATATTCATCGGTAAGACTTTGAGATACATCTGTGTCCTCAAGGAAATCTATGAGGTTATCAATCTCGTTGTAATACACGGTAAGGTCGAATTGGGAGGATAGACTTGGTTGCCACTCGAATGTCGCTTGGTAGTTTGTCGATGATTCTGGCTCTAAAGCTTCATTCCCGACCAGTGCATAACCCATATGGGTATGATCGAAGAAATGATAAAGCTCCTTGAGAGTCGGTGTGCGGTAACCGTAGCCGATACCGAATCTAAGGCTGGAGATACCGCTCAGTAAATCCAAAGGAAAATATTGAAGATTTAGCATAGGAGAAACGTGTTCACCATATTTTGGGTTGCTATTAATGCGTGCACTAAGAAGACTTTCCCATTGTCCGTTGAGCTGCTGACTCCATTGGAAAAATCCATTGATGTTTTCAATGGCTTCGTTATCCACTTCAACCGCTCGCGTTTGGTTTCCGAGGCCATCATCCTTATTCGAAATGGCCAGCATCTGGTCATGAAGCCAGTCGAACCCCATTTCAAAGCGATTTAAATAGTTGAATTGATACTGTTGGTGAAATACAAAACCTTTGTGTTGAATATCCGTGGTTCGAAACTGTTCCGTGTGGGCTGTCTGGACAATATCTTGGCGAGACTCGTTGCTGTAGTTTTCTCCTTGCCATTGAAGAGAAGACTCATAGCCTCCTGATTTATAGCGAATCGCCGCAGCTAGGTAATCTTTTTCAGTAATGTCCGCTTTGTCTTCCGGAACGGCTCCAATGCCGCCTCGAAAGTTGTCTTTAGTGATTTTAACGTCTTCGCGGTAAAGCCGAGGGGTCAGGCTGATTGACCAAAAATCGCCGATCGCTCGTTCAAGCTTCCCACTGACGTTGGTTCGGTAACCGTCCCAGCCTTGCGTACTGGTCGCGTTAGGGGAGCGGTAGCCATTAGAAACTTGTTGATCTGCTATGAGTTGTAAAAATTGCGTTGACGTATTCCAGGAGTAGCCTGCTTTCAGGTGTTGCTTGCCCAAAGGCATATGATCATAGGCTTCATCTTGACTGCCCCATGTCCCCCCGCTGTAACTGAATTGGGCATGCTGACCGCTATTTGGGCGGCGGGTAATGATGTTGACCACCCCGCCCATGGCACTGCTACCGTAAAGGGCTGACATCGCGCCTTTGCCGATCTCGATTCGCTCCACATCACCTATGGCTATTTGACTGATATCTACGCTGCTGCCTGTGCCCGCAGCAATGGGAAGGCCGTCTACTAGCACTGCGACGCGATCTGAGTCATAGCCTTGTAGCCAAACCCCCTCACCAGTTTTACCTGTGATGGGTTTTAGCTGTACACCTGCTGAATACCGTAAGGCGTCTGCAAGGTTGATGGCGTGTAGCCGCTCTAGATCTTCCTTTGTAATGACCTCGACACGAACGGGCTCTTCGCTTAGGTGGCTGACGGAGCCGGAGTGAGCACTTACTTTTTGAGTGTGTAGCTCATAACGTTCTGCATAGCTGAGGTTTGTACAAAGCGGGAGTAGGCATAAAGCGACTCGAGACCTAAATTCTAGAGGGGCCATAACGATCAAGATTCATAAATTGAGATTCAGTAATGCTATTGCAAATGATAATGATTAGCAATACACTTCGTAAAAATTGATATGACACGTACAGGGATGGGTCATGTCTATCTTCAATCAGTCAACTCTGACGACGTGGACCCTATATGATTTCCAGTATCGAAATGTTTATGTATCGCATCAGCGATCTATTATTAGCCCCTATCCTGTTAGCGATTTTGTTTGTTTTCTTTCTTGGCTTTTTCTCCATTGGTCAGGTTGCGATGCAAGCTTGGTTGCGAAGAAAAAACCATGCTCTTTTTTCTTCTACCGCAAAAGCAGAATCGATCGCAGGCTATGATTTGCATAATTTTCAAGTTTCTCAATCCCCTAGTGACTTTGATGCGATTGAGGTGTTTGCGTTTAAGCGCCTCGAGTTCTTACGTTTGATTACTAAGGTCGCCCCTATGTTGGGATTAATCGCAACGATGATCCCCATGGGGCCTGCGTTAAAAAGCCTAGCGGATGGCAACATGCAAGGCATTTCAGAAAACCTCTCCATCGCATTTGCAGGAGTGATTTTCGCCTTAGTCGCCGCCTCTCTTACGTTTGTATCTGTATCAGTTAAGAAGCGCTGGTTAGCGCAGGACCTTGTTGTTGCTAAGGAGCGTCTTGCTAATCAGCAATTGGAAGAAGATCGTAAACTGTCGTTAGCGGAGTCTGCATAATGAAGTTTTTAAGTGAAGAGGAAGATCTGGACCCCATTACCTCGGCGGTTAACTTAATCGATGTCTTTTTGGTGGTGATTGCAGCGCTACTTATTTCAATTGCTCAAAATCCGTTGAATCCATTTACGAGTGAAAATGTCACCGTCATTAAAAATGAAGGTGAACCTAATATGGAGATCATCACCAAGCAAGGAACTGAAATTAAACAGTTTAAATCACAAGGGGATGTGGGCTCAGGTAACGGTCAGAAAGCGGGTACAGCCTACAAAATGAAAGATGGATCAATGGTATACGTGCCTGCTGATCGGATAGAAAAGAGATGAACACAATGACGAAACGTATCTTAAAGCCCCTGATCTGGGTATTGGCTTTGATGCTGACTTCTCAGAAAATGTTGGCCGTTGAGTCATCATCAATAATGGCTGAGAACTCATCTAGCAAGCAAATATTGTATATAGGCGACAATCACCTAGCCTCAGCCAAAATTAAGATCTTAAAGGAATCTGCTGGTAAGGCTGGACTTTCTCTGGATGCCTACAGCACTCGTAGTTTTAGTAAAAACCCAGGTTTAAAAACACTCTGCGAATATCCAATCGTGATTACTCAGGCAGTGAGTCAGGATGCTGCCTCGGGAATGTTTGGCCCGATTTCATCAGAGATGAAAAACTGTAAAAACCGAGCGTTGTCAGTGGGTTACTCGATTAAGCACTTGAATCGTGGTCTCACCGAAGATCAGCGACGGACGATAAGTGAATTTTTTAACAACGGTCTGCGAATCAACTACGAAAGTGCATTCGCCTTTTTGGGAAATTCTTTCTTTGGAAAAAATGAACCAGTAAATGAATTGGTTAAGTTACCCACTGTTGGCGTTTACCATCCACAGTATAATGGTCTTCTGACGGATGACGTTGATGCGTTCTTTAATTGGGCGAAAGCGGATGGAAGTAAGCCAACCGTTGGCGTGTTGATTCACAGAAGCGCAATCGAAAATGAGCAGACAGAGGTAATAGATTCGACTCTCGCTGCCCTTAAAAAACAAGGTGGTGAGGGATTTGGTATTTTCTTTGATGGTACCGAGGCTCATGAGGGTTTTCGCTCACTGGCTAAGGGCCGAGTGCAAGCGTTGATAAATTACAGGATGCTACACGAAGCAGAAAAGAGTAAGCAGGACTTTTCTGAGATTGGTGTGCCGGTTATCCATGGTCTTGTTTATCGTGATGGCGACCGAGCATCATTTGATGCGGCTCATTCGGGCATTAATGCCATGATGTCCCCTTATTTTCTGATGATGCCTGAAAGTGCTGGTGTAATCGATCCAACGATGATCGCCACAGTTGATAAGGCTCGCAATCAGGTACCTATGCTAGATCACATCGACGCCGTGGCAGAACGCGCGATCAAGCAAGGCCAGCTGTCAATTAAGCCAAACTCTGAGAAAAAGCTGTCTCTGTTTATGTGGAACTATCCTCCTGGGGATAAAAACATGGGCGCGGCGTTTTTGAATGTGCCAGACTCCATTCGAGATATTGCCGTTGCTTTGAAAAATGAAGGGTACAACATTGACTTGAAATCCTCAGATGAACTAATCGCAGAGGTAGGAAAGATCTTACGTCCGTTTTATACGCGGTCAGGCCTTGATCTTTTGATGGAACAGGGATTGAGCGATTACCTATTAGTTGAAGACTACAACGCCTGGCTAGGTGCATTGCCTGACTCGGTGAAAAAACCCATCATAGAGCGTTGGGGGCAGCCTGAAAACAATATCTATGTGAGAGAAGTGAACGGCAAGCCAGCGTTTATCATACCCCAAATCAAACTAGGCAATTTAATTGCCATGCCCCAACCAAGTCGAAGCGAAGATGAAGATAAAAATGCGTCGCTCTACCATGATACGGCGAGCCCAATCAATCACTACTATCTGGCTGTCTACCTATACGCGAAACAAAAGCATCAGTCTGATGCCTTTATTCATTTGGGCACCCATGGGTCACAAGA
>Ga0181591_10004172_pt1 | contig 12616 bp, 5 predicted proteins | sample 071ome_33_FD_133757 | JGI IMG/M metagenome (GOLD analysis project Ga0181591, IMG submission 133757) | Coastal salt marsh microbial communities from the Groves Creek Marsh, Skidaway Island, Georgia - 071412AT metaG (megahit assembly) | ecosystem: Environmental > Aquatic > Marine > Intertidal zone...
CGGCTCCAAAACGCAGATTTCACCGACGATGAAGCCCTGATACGGCACGAAAAGGCCAGGGCCCGGATGTGGGAATTGGCGCTCCGAGGTTTGTGGCCAGCCGCTGCTGAAGAAGCGAAGAAGGTCCTTGCCCAGGCGGGCGGAGACGACGATGAAGTTCGGTTGTTGATCGCCGTGTCGTACATCGCTTCTCGGCGTCTGGATGCTGCCCGTGAGGCCTTGCATGGGCTGGAACAGCCCGAAGGGTACGACGAGCCGGAACTGATTGGGTTCCTCTGCGAGTGGCTCGACCCCTGGCACGGCCGGGTGGATGAAGATGACATCTGGGATTGGGAAAACAACTCGACCATCGACCATCTTCAGGACATGATGCGGATGCTGAAGGAGTGGGACCCCAATCCAGAGCGCATGAACCGACACACGGACCGTTTGAGCATCGTCGGACTCATCTCCCGAGTGGCGCTCCTCCGAGCCCAGCGTCGGCACGACGAGGCGTTGGAATTAGCGCTCGAAACCGTTCGCCACGACCCGCTTGGTGCGCGACCCCGCATTGCTGTGGCCCTCTGCCTCATCGACGTGGGTCAATGGCATGAAGCACGTTCGATTCTTGAAGAACTGAGGGAAAGCGACGGTGAAGACCCACGCGTCAAAGGCCTTGAGGCCTTGATGGGTCAGCAACCGGACATGAACGAATTTGAGGTGGCCATCGCATTGCAGCCTGCTGCTGAAGGGAAAAATTACCTCGATGAGGCCCCGATCAATCCAATGGCAGGAGCGCTCGTCAAGGGTGGCCTCGACGAGGCCCTGACGGCGAACGCCCTGATTGTGGCCCATGAAGGGGTGCGCCGTGGGGTCGCCCCCAGCCTTCGCCGGGGATGGGCGACGCGCCTTGTGCACCTCGGCCTGATTTTCCCCCTCTACAGCCTCGCAGCGATGTACGTCACCACCGTCCGACCCACCATCGTTGGGGTTGGTGTTGGTGCTGCGTGCGCAGCGCTCCATTTGGCTGTGCTTCGTATGCAGCAACAGCAACGGCACCTTGTCAAGCAGCGTGACCAGCGCGCGATGATCGAATTCGGTCGCCGTCTACGTCGCCGTCGCGCCGTCCCAAGCATCGACAACACGCCGATTGGAACCCATTTGCTCTTGACCGGCCTGTTGTTGACCGTGAACGGCATTGTGCTTGACATAGGCCTCCCTGCATGGCTCGTGGAACGTTCGGAACAGGCCCCAGAACGCCGCACGTTGGCTCGCTTGCAGCGCAGAGCGGCACGCATGGACAGGGCCAAGGCGCCACGAACCAAACCCTTGGGGAAGGGGTGGTGGCTCAAACGAGAGGACAACTCTGGGCCAGAACCGGTGCTTGAACGGTTGATTGGCCCGTCTGCTTACCGAGGTCGCACCGCAGCTGTTCAGGTCAAAGGACGGCTTGGAGGGTCCATGGCCACGGGGGTCACGAAAAAAATCTCTGTCGCAGACCTCGATCTCAGCGGGCGTGGCATCCCCTCAAACACCCGACGTTCTGAACGATTCTGAGGCTTGCCATCCCCCTCCCAACCTGCCCGCCGTGCAGCGGTTTCCTTCAAACATCGTGCATGAAGTTCTATAACCGGAGCGGAGCACCGGAAGGTGCGGAGTCGTTGCCATGGGGCTGAACCACAATCAAATGGCGTATGTTGCCATCGTCTCGACGCTCATCTTCGGTTCGCTGTTCGTTGGCATCAGCGGCTATTGGCAGACGAACGAACGCGTGGGTGACTTCGTGAGTGCCGCAGACGACGACCTCGTGGGTGACGGGTCGGCAGCAGAAGAGACCCTCGACTCCGACGGCGATGGCCTCCCAGATACGTTGGAGATGTCGCAGTATGGCACCGACGTCAACGACCCGGACACAGACGGTGACGGGATGTCGGACGGGTGGGAAGTGGACCATGGCCTCAACCCCTTGGACAACGGTGAGTCCGATGACATCGTCACGGACCCGGGCTCCTCTGATGACGTTGAAGATGCAAGCGAACAGAACGAGACCGATGCTTGGCCAGACCCGAACGATGGTCCGAACGGAGACCCAGACCGTGACGGCCTCACCAACACCATGGAGCAGGAACTCGGAACCGACCCTCAGCGTGCGGATACGGACAACGACGGCTTGAACGACCGCTGGGAGGCCACGTATACCTACGAAGCAACCTCCCCTGAGGGCATCATCGTGATGTTCAATCCGCTTTCAGGCAACTGGGATTGCCCCCTCCTCGACCCCGGCACGGAAGAAGCGCTCCAAGACCGCTACGATGACGATGAAGAAACCCCATCGTGGTCCGAACTCGGAAACGCCCTCGGGGAACATTCCTGCGACAGCGTCCTTGACAGCGACGACGACGGCCTGCCGAATTGGGTCGAGGAAGGCTACGGGACCAATCCGACCTCCCGTGATTCGGACATGGATTTGATCGAGGACATCGTCGAGGTGTCGGGTGAGTTGGTCGAACTCTTCGTCGGCACCGGTGAGGATTGCAACGTGCCCCTCATCACCTCGATCAGCCGCGTCGCCCCCTTCCAAAACATGGAACCCACCTGGTTCCATCAGGACATGGACGGCGACGGGTTGTTGAACGGTCCATCGGATTGGGACACCGACGGCGACGGCATGCCGGACGGTTTCGAGTTCTGCTATTCCCACGCCAACGTCCATCCAACTGGGGCGACCGACGAATTGCTGAACCCTGCCAACGCGTCGGACGCGTACGGCGATTGGGACGAGGACGGGTTGAACAACCTCGAAGAATACCGGGTCGCAGATGACTTCGGACCGACCAACTTCACCTCGCCATGGCGTGTCGACACCGACCTCGATGGCATGCCCGATGGTTGGGAGTCGAGCAACGGCCTCCACCCACGCGACGGCAGCAACGGGGACGAAGACCCCGACCGTGATGGATGGGACGCCGACGGTGACGGTGCAGTGACCTATCCCGAACTCGTCAATTCCGTGACCGTCATTGGTGTTGATGTCGACCTCGACGAATGGGTCACGGCCAACCAAACCGTCGCCCGGGGCCAAGTGACCTTGGCTGGTGGGAACAAGCAAACCGTGGTGCTTGCCGCTCCGGTTGACGGCTACGTGTACGCTATTCACGTGGGACTTGGCGACGTGATCGAATCCCGGCTTGATGTTTGGATGGAGATTGTGGAACCGGAGGAGCAGTTCACGAACGTGATGGAATACAATGCACGTGACCGTGACGGCGATGGCATTGTTGACGGTCGCTCCACGGACCCCCTGGTGGCCGACACGGACGGTGACGGACTGATTGACGGCATCGAGGTCATGGGTTGGGAAATCCTCGTTGTTAATGTCGGTGTTCAGCGAGTTCACGTCACCAGCGACCCTGGCCTCTACGACACCGACGCCGATGGCCTTTCGGATTTCACCGAGTTTGACAGCCTTTGCGATATGGGGTCGAACGCGTCCAATCCGGACACGGACGGCGATGGCTTGGGCGACCAAGCCGAAGCGCTTTCAGGATTCATGTGGGAAGGTGAATCGTACTTCACGGACGCCTGCATGTTCGACACCGATAACGACGGGCTGGAGGACGGTGAAGAGGTGATTGCAGGTCAGGACAACTTCTTGACGCACGCGAACAATTCAGACACCGATGCCGACGGGCTGAAAGACGGGGCAGAAGTGCTCTTCGTGCCACGGCCGTTCCAAAAGCCGACCAACCCTCTGATCAACGATACGGATGCCGACGGCATGCTCGATGGCTGGGAAATGCAGGTCAAGTCCGCCGAGGACAACACCAATTCCCACAGCCTTTGGGTCGCAGCGAGCACGTGGAGTCGACCCGGCTGCGAATCGTCGCAGAACAACAACTGCCTCATGGAACCTGGCGGGTACATGTGGCAAAACTACCTCGGCGGATTCGTTCTCGAGGCCAAATTCGAAATCTGGGAGATGAACCTCAGCGGATTCTCCATCCCCTCGAACCCGCTGTGCGATGGTTGCAACGCGCGTTGGGCGCTCGACCCATCGCTTGATTCCTTGGCGGACGCAGAGTATGACGTTGACAACGACTCCTTGATGAACTCGGCCGAAGCACCGGACCGATGGAACACCAACCCCGTGGACGACGACACCGATCAGGACCGACTCCCCGACGGTTGGGAAGTCAAGTACAGTCAACTGGCCCTCATCCGGGGTTTGGCTGACAACATCTCGCTGGCGTCGTCTGGTGCGCGTGGTGTGATGGACCCATCAATGCCGGACAGCGATCTTGACGGGATTCAGGACGGTGAGGAAGACCCAGACCACGACGGCCTCAACCGCTCTGGCCTGATCAAGAAGTATTGCCCCGGTTACAACGATCCAACGAACAGCGCCTGCCACATTGACCCGTCGTCACCAGATGGCGTGCGCTTCTACGACAACCTAGAGAACTACACGAACTTCGAAGAATTCCAAAACGGGACGGACCCGGTCACCAACGACAGCGACGGTGACCAGTGGAACGATGGCCCAGAAGTGTACTATCAGGACCACGACGAGGACGGCATGGCCACTGGCTGGGAATACCACTTCGAATTCGACCCAGACGATGCTGCGGACCGTATGGTGGACACCGACGGCGATGGGCACGTCAACTACTGTGAATACAAGTGGGACACGAACCCCCGAAATCCGGTATCCTTCCCCGGTCAAGGGCAACTCTGCGACCCGTTTAGCGAGTGAGGCGACCCAAAGATGACCCGACGGTCAGCCACCCTGACCGTCGTCCTGTTGGCCCTCTGCATGTGGTCTGCAGTACCATCGGCCACCGCGGGTACCGTGAATCGTGGTGTTCATTTTGACCAGATGCAAGGATTCTCCGTGAGCGGAGACGTCTTGGGCGTCAGTGGTTGGAGCACCATGTCCCTCGATGAGGTCTCTTGGTTTCTTTTGGCCCTCGACACACAGGATCGAATTGCAGAGGGCACGTTCCTCGATCACGTGCTCCCAGACGGGGAAGACCGATGGACATGGGACCTCGGTGTGAACGTTTCTGACGTCGGTTGCACATGCGCCCTTCAGGTTGTTGCGGGGGAATCGGTGTCGCTCATTGTCGTCTACATCGGTTCGGCGACGTCCTGGCGGCCCGTATGGAACAAGGCCCCACCAGGCTTCATTTCCATGGTCGACGGGGCGAATGCGACCCTGCTGCTGGACATTATATTCCCCCCCGGGCGGGGCGCGGAGTTGAACGCACACGGTCTTCGATGCCCATCCACTGCGAGCGGCGTTTGTCAAGGCGAGGCTGAACCGTTCTCCGTTCCTGTTGTTCCGGACGGCGCCGGCTACCACCTTGACCTTCGGTGGTTGGCGTGGTCGGCGCATAGCCTGTGGAACATCTCTTCCTTCGCCGTATCCGACACCCTGCTGGCGTCGACCGAGTCGGTCACCATGGTGTTGCTGCTCGACGACGACATTCCATCGGTGACCATCGATGCACCTCAAGTCGGAATGAAGGACGACATGGTGCGGGTGGCCTTGGATGCTCAGGATGTTGACAGTGGTATTGTTGACGTGCTGTCCACTTCGGTCCGGTCACCGTCGGGAACGTACCTCGACGCATCCGACATCTCCTTCGATGGGGCGACGGTCAGGTTTACTCCGACAACCTCGGGCGTGTGGACGGTGCATGCAGAGGTGGTTGATGCGGTCGGTCACAGAAACGAAAGCCAAGCAGAGGTCCTTGTCCGTAACCTTCCGCCCGAGCTCGACCTTCGACTCGACGGTGGACGGATTCTCTCTGGTGAGCACCTGACTCTCCCTGCAGCATCGTCCTTTGAACTCAACGCGTCCCAATCCACCGATACGCAGTCCGATGTTCACGCCCTGACCTTCGTCTGGTGGGTCAACGATGACACCAGAATCGTGGATCGATCCTACCTCACCCAGGACGACATTGCCGACGCAGGGGTGCATGCAGTACGCGTCGAAGTGGTGGACAGCGAAGGGGCGAGCACGGAAGTTGCGTTCACGTTGACAATCGAAGAGCCAGAAACACGATCGTTGGGTGAACAGCGATGGTTTGGTTCCTTCTCGTTGGTGGTTTCCGTGGCCGTGCTCGGATTGCTTGTCGTCGCGAAACGTGCGTTGGAACAGGAGGAGATTCCGACGTGGCCCGGAGCAGGCGTGGACCACGATGATTCGGGAGCAACGGTTGATAGGGCTGAGGCCTGACAGGAAATCATGTTCACTGAGGTGTTCGCCGACCTTCCGCCGGCTCCGGCCCCCCTCTCGGCTGAGGAGTTCAGATCTCGACAAGACCGCCTCACCTCTGGGCTCTCCACCGACACGCTCCTCATCGTTCCGTCCCCACCTGAGCGGGTCCATTCGAACGACGTTCACTATCGGTACCGCACCTCCTCGGATTTGCTGTACTTGACAGGGTGGGAGGATCCGGAAGCAACAGCCTTCGCGGTCCACAAGGAAGGTTCGTGGACATGGGGTTTGTTCGTTCAGCCCAAGGACACCTTGATGGAAATCTGGGAAGGCCGTCGACCCGGAATTGAGGGTGCCATGGCTCAAGGCATCGTGGATGAAGCACACAGCGTTCTGGACGTCTCCACGGTGCTGGCTCCGCTGCTTGATGCGTGCAAGGTCGTCATGCTCAGGCGAGGCGTGAACAACGAGATTGATGCCTTGGTGGATGCCCACGTCCTTGGGCGCTCGCGCGCTCGACAACGTCATGGCACTGGTCCGATCACCATCGAAGACCCCTCCTCACGGTTGGCGGAACTGCGGCTTCGGAAGACAGAGGCAGAAGTCGCTTGGATGCGCCATGCTTCGAACATCTCGGCACGAGCCCACGTTGCGGCCATGCGGATGCCTGCGTCTGGCCTGAACGAACGGCACCTCCAGGCCGTGATCGAGGGCGCCTTTGTGTACGGTGGAGCGAGCGGATGGGCGTATCCATCCATCGTAGGTTGCGGTGAGAATGCGACCATATTGCATTACACCGTCAACGATGCACCATGTGCCGAAGGAGACATTGTGCTGATTGATGCAGGGGCAGAAGTCCACGGCTATGCCTCCGATATCACCCGTTCATGGCCCATTGGTGGTCGATTCAACGACGCCCAACGGGAGATTTACTCCATCGTGCTTGCGGCGCAAGAAGCAGCCATCGCCGAATGCAAAGTTGGACGTCCGTCGGACGCCCCGCACGCTGCCGCTCGCCGCGTCCTCGCCGAGGGTCTCATCGAACTTGGCGTCATCGATCAAGCGTTGGAGGACGCCCTCGATGTGGAGCATGGTCAGTTGGCTCAATGGTACATGCACGGGACCGGCCACTGGCTCGGCCTCGACGTCCACGACGTCGGTGTGTATTCCCCTGGAGGGGACGCGCGACCGTTTGAGTCTGGCATGGTCATCACGGTGGAGCCAGGACTCTACTTTGGTGCTTGGCGACCCGATGTGACCTGTCCCGAACGCTATGCGAACATCGGCATCCGGATCGAAGACGACGTGCTGATCACGGACGAAGGCCCCGTTGTCTTGACCGCCGACTGTCCAAAAACAATCGATGAAATCGAGGCCATCATGGGGTCATGAACATGTGGAGGGCCATCCTCGAGCGTCAGGCATCATGGACGCCTGAAGACCCCACTGGAGTGCGACTGACCGCAGAAGAGGCCATCCACCTCTACGAATCGGCTCCACTTCATGCGTTGATGCGGGCTGGGCTTGATCGTCGTCGTCGACAAGTTCCGGGAAACGAGGTCACCTACCTCATCGATCGAAACGTCAACTACACCAACGCCTGCACCATCAACTGCCAATTTTGTTCCTTTTACAGGCCGCTGGGTCATGAGGACGTGTACACACAATCCTACGACGAAATCTCGAACCGACTCAGCGAACTCGAGGCCATTGGTGGCGTTCGTGTGCTGATGCAGGGTGGTGTCAATCCAGACCTCCCGTTCACATGGTACCTTGATCTCATCCGCACCTTGCGAGAACGTCACCCAAGGATTGACCTCGATTGTTTCAGCCCGATCGAGATTCAAGGCATGGCAGAACTGACCGGCTTGCGCACTTCCGACGTGCTCAAGCACCTCAAAGAGGCTGGCATGCACGGCCTACCGGGCGGAGGTGCTGAGATGCTTGTGGAGGGCGTGCGCAACGACGTCTCCCCAAAGAAGGGGGGTCCAGAACAGTGGATCCGCATCATGTCGGAAGCACAAGACTTGCAGTTGGTCACCAGCGCGACCAACGTCATCGGTTTTGGAGAAGGGGCTGAAGAACGGGTCGAACACCTGATCCGGATTCGGAACATGCAAGACCGTGCCCTCCGAGATGGTGCTCTGCCGTTTACGTCCTTCATCGCCTGGCCGGTACAACTTGAGTCCAATTCTTTTGGACGGAGGAACCGCGGTCAAAACAAACTCACCCTCGGGGCTGGTCCGAGCGAGTACCTCCGACATGTTGCTGTGGCTCGGTTGGTGCTCGACGTTGTCGACCACATTCAGGCATCGTGGCCAACCATGGGCATTGACGTGGCCCAACTCGCGCTGTTGGCAGGTGCGGACGATGCTGGGTCGACCATGATGGAAGAGAACGTCGTTTCGGCCTCAGGGACCACGAAACTTGAGGCAAGCGAGGTCGAATTGCAACGCACGATTGCACGTGCTGGATGGACACCTCGACGACGAAACAGTCGCTACGAGTGTTTGTCCACGCCGTCCTTCGTGGAACGCAACGTCCCTGCTCCACCCCCTCGAGTTCGTTCATGAACGGGAAGGAAGCGGGACGTCGTACACCACCCAGATTTCAGCATGAATACGTCGGCCTGCTTGGCTCGTTTCGCCGGTCGGTTCGTATTCCGCTCCATTGAACAAACCCCGATAGGAGAGCGTTGCGGTGTCCCCTGGAGTGACCCAAGAGGTGATGTCCAGTGTCCACTGTTTGACGTCCATGCCTGCGCACCATCCTGCGCGACCGTACGGCCAAGATCCAAACTGATTGGCCACCACGCCTTGATGCACGGAGTCCTCGCATCCCGTCGAACTGTACACAATGGGATGCCATTCGTAATCCGTATGTTCACCGATTGTGAAATGGTGTTCATGATCGCAGAATTCTGCACAGTTCGCGTTGTCGACCTGGAAACCATGTCCCGTGATGGTGGCGACAATCTGCACTCGACTGGCGTTTGATGGCACGACCAACGTTCGCTCCCGGTCGTAGAGGTTCGGATCGTTGTAACTGCCGTTGAACTGGCCACCTGTGAATCCGAAGGTGGCGGTGTCTGGACGATGGCCGTCGTTTGCTTCACTCCACCGGGAAAAGAGCAAGGTGATGGTCAACCCACCACCATTGGCGCCTTTGTAGAGAAAGCGGCGATCGTCGTTGTCTTCGAGCATGAACAGGTATGGCGACAGGTTGGTGAGCCATCGTCCCTCACGCCCATAAGTCGTGATCCAGCGCGTGAATTCCGTTCCGCAGGACGACGTGTTGTTCCTCTCACAAATCATGAGGTTCGCTTCGTAATCCCACTCGTGGCACCCTGCGTACGTTCCAGAAGTTGTCTGGTACCTGTCGCGACGCTCTGAACAGGCGTGTTCGTGAAAGACTTCCATGGTGTCGTAGGTGCTCAAGTCGTGTTGAAGATCGAACGTCGCGTTCATGGACGACGTGAAGCCTCCGCCCCAGCCCCCCTGGTGCTGCGCGTTGAACATCAGGTCGATGGCTTCGACTCCAGGATCGAATCGACGCTGTTCGACCGGGAATTCCGTGGCCCACATCCATGCTTCATGCGCGTAATGCAGTGGGTCGTATGAGGAACTGGCCGTGTTCCACGTGTAGGTCGACCCGATCTGTCGAAGGCGTTGGAATCGGTCAATGCCAAAGCCGGCTGGCTCACTGAGGGATGTGAGGGCATCGCTCAAACCTCCTGAAGCAGAACTGAGGTCCATGTCGATGTAGTGAATTCGAGAGGCCCATGCGTTTTGCTCCGAAGGCGTAAGCCTCCGTTCGACATCGGTCTGTCGGTCGACCACTTGTTGGTGGTACGAACTGTCAAAGGATCCGTAGACCAAATGGACATCGTCTGGCAAGGACCGAATGAGGTTCCCTGGGTTCATCGTGAACGTGGATGAAGTGGAACCTTGTGATGTGGTCTTCATGATGAGGAACAAGTACGTCGAACGTCCGTCCCACAGGTCGGAGAAGGTCAATGTTCCATTGAGTGTCGCGACGGTGAAGTCCGGGACGGTTTGCATGGGTCCTGTTAGGTCGGTCGACGAGGTCCAATCGATGGGCTGTTGGACGACCGCACATCCGCTCGCATCGATCGACCATCGGTCGGGTGAATCCGGGCATTCATCCTGGCTTCGGTGAACGCCATCGCCGTCTCTGTCCTCACATCCTACCACGTCCACGTCGAATCCAAGTTCTGTGAAAGGACAGAGGTCGACGTCATCGGTCACGCCGTCTTGGTCCACATCGCGCTGCGAAGGACCACAACCATTGGCGTCCACGGTTTCGTTTCGAGGTGTCATGGCGCACAGGTCGGCGACGGTTCCATTCAGGTGGACGTCGAGGATGCCGTCGTTGTCGTCGTCTTCGTCTTCATCAGCATCTCGGCAACCGTCCATGTCCCAGTCGTTGGCTGCTGACGGTGACCACCATGACTGGCCAGCAGGACACGCGTCAAGATCGTCCATCAGCCCGTCTTGATCGTCGTCGTCGTCCTCATCCACATCTCGACATCCGTCCGCATCCCAATCGGATGAGGCATGGCTCGTCCAGGACGTGGATCCCTGAGGACAAAGGTCGCCGCTGTCCTCCACACCGTCGTTGTCGTCGTCGTCGTCGACCCCGAGGTCATCGCAACCGTCCGCGTCATGGTCGGTGGTAACGTTCGACATCCATCCAACAACCGACGGGCATCCATCAGCACTGTCTGGAACACCGTCGTTGTCGTCGTCGGTGTCCTCATCAACATCCCTGCAGCCGTCACGGTCCTTGTCGCTCGCAGGCGTGCTGGCCCATCCCTGCGAGGAGCCTGCTCCATTCGGGCAGCCATCGATGGCATCATCGACACCATCGCCGTCTTCGTCCGAATCCTCGGCTGTGTTGAGCACGTTCACGACGGACTCCAAGACGACGCTGTCGATTGGACCCACACACACGCTTCGGACCAGGATGTGGGGTTCGACGCCGTCTGCAGACGTGGTCAACACGAACGACAACCCCTCCTCGACATTGAGCCCAACACTGCCACGTTCTTCACCGAGGTTCACCGAAACCGTGCAACGAACCCGTGAGAGGTCGGACAGCGGTCGTTGCGGGTCGGGTCGAATCGTGCCTTGCAACGACAACATCCCGTCCTCGACGGGTATGCTGCTTGGGATCAACAGCCGAAGTCCGTCCTGACGGACAGAAAATGTGACGGACAACTGAACGGCGCTCCCGTTGGAGAACGAAACCCCAGTCGCCGGTTGAACCTCAAGGAAGACTGCGTAGGTCCCCGTGGATGGTGCTTCCAAAGCGAACGTTGGTGGCGTTGACCAAACGAAGGCCTGTTCGACATCAATGAGGACTCCATCGTCCCGAACCACCTCGAGGGCTCCTACATGCAGCAGCGTTTTGTGACGCTGTTCCACTCCCTCGAGGACGAAGGTCACCACCTCGCCCGGTGCAGCTGCTGCTTGTGGTCCGGTCAAGGTCCAATTCGCCTCGATGGAGAGCGGCTCGTTCGTTTCCTCCTCTTGATCTTCGCTGGTCGAACCATCAAGGAAACCAAAGCATCCGGTCAGGCCCATGAGTGCGACCATGAGCACGGCGACGGCTCGCTGTCCCATGCCGTAGGATGTTGCGGGAATGTCCTCAACGTATCGGTTCGTGCGACCAGAGTTCGACCCTTCCGTCACGTGCCTCAACCATGATGTGCTTGGCATGTTCCTCGGACCACGGCATCTTCAATGGAGTCACATGCATCAACACACCGTGCTTTGGATGCTGGAAGCGGACGACAACCTCCCAGTGAATGAGGACGATATCGTCGTACAAGGATCCTGGCCATGGGCCTTCGGGCGGTTGCAGTCGCGCTATCCCTCGACGATCGATGGCCTCCCATGGTCCCTCTTCCCCCAAACGCATGGGCCTGAGGTACAGTCCCCCGGGCCAACCATGGTGCTGCATAGGAGCATCTTCTCCAAATCCCGTACCGTCGTCGGACGGGGCGTTGATTCCCAAAATTTCCGTGGTGCTCCCGGGTGGTGGTTGACCGGTTGGACGACGTTCCAAAAGTTCGAGCACACGTCGGCGTTGAGGAGGAAGGGCCCCCACTGCCAACGAAGCGTCCGTTGCATGTTGTGCTGAGGGTCCATTCAGTTGAACCGTTGCATGGTCCGCGGAGGAGCGAACGTCAATCTCCACCATGATGGACAGGTCTTCGTCGTCCATGAGCGCTCGTTGCCTTCGTAATTCCGTCACGTTAACACCAATGCGGAGGACGAGTGGAAGCAGGATGACGGGGACGACGACCAAGCCGAGAAGCGGGTAATCAAGCAGTCCAAGCCGGACGGAATTCGTCCCCCATGGCGTGATCCCAACGAGTTCAAGTCC
>Ga0181591_10004176_pt1 | contig 12607 bp, 13 predicted proteins | sample 071ome_33_FD_133757 | JGI IMG/M metagenome (GOLD analysis project Ga0181591, IMG submission 133757) | Coastal salt marsh microbial communities from the Groves Creek Marsh, Skidaway Island, Georgia - 071412AT metaG (megahit assembly) | ecosystem: Environmental > Aquatic > Marine > Intertidal...
ATGTTAAAAATCAATAATTTAAATATTTTCTACAGTTGAGTGGGAGTAGTTATTTTAGTGTAAGTAATTGATTTTATTTAATTTATTGCTTACACATTACTTTCACATTCAGAAATCAATCAAAAGTGCATGGTTTGTAGCTGTTTGACTGTGTGGTTGACACTATGACTGATTGGCATAGTGAGGCGCATTACAAATACTTTCCCTTTACAATAGTCGCGTTATAGTAAGCGTAGAAAAAACATGCTGTTCATCCCTTTAGCAAATCTATAATATAAGAATGGTACATAACCTACCTAGGTGTGAAATGAAATCTTATGACGAGTTGAAAGCTGAAATGGAAGCAATTCAGCAGCAGATGGTTGAAGTTAAGAAGAACGAACTGAAAAGAAAAATCCACGTCGTAAGTTAAATGCCGAAGAAGCGAAACGATTGACGAAGTTAGAGACTATAGCTGACAAACTTAAGCGTGGTGAAAACGTTCAAAACCGTCAGCTGATTCGGATTGCGATTTTCACGCTCAGAGAAGAAAACAAGGAAAGAGATACCAAGTGAAAATTATTTCACTTGAAGACTTACTTGGTAAATATGATGCGCCTTCAGTTATTGACTACTTGTCTATCGACACAGAGGGTAGTGAATTCGAAATACTATCTTCTTTTAATTTTGAAAAATACAAATTTAGAATTATCACTTGTGAACATAATTACATGGAAAATAGAGAAAAAATACATTCCCTATTAAATGAAAAAGGTTACGTTAGAAAGTATACAGAAGTATCAAAATTTGATGACTGGTTTGTTTTGAAAGAAAATATTTAAAGATTGTTTGATAGTTTCAATTTACTATTTAGGAAATAAGATATAAATTTTTTGGTGAAGATATGAATATTACTATTGCAGGAACTGGTTATGTTGGACTATCTAATGCAATATTACTTGCTCAAAATAATAAAGTTATTGCTTTAGATATAGAACCTGAAAAGGTTGAGCTTTTAAACCAAAAAAAATCACCAATTGTAGATTCTGATATCGAAGAATTCCTTAAAAGCAGAAAGCTTAACTTCACTGCTACTTTAGACAAAGAATTTGCATATAAAGAAGCAGATTATGTCGTAGTTGCCACACCGACTGATTATGATCCGGATAGTAATTACTTTAACACTTCATCAGTTGAGTCGGTAATTATGGATGTAATTGGAATTAATAAAAATGCCGTGATTGTTATTAAATCTACCGTACCAGTTGGTTTTACAGAAAGGGTTAAATCCAAATTTACATCATCAAAGATTATTTTTTCACCAGAGTTCCTCAGAGAAGGATTAGCACTCCATGATAATTTATATCCATCACGAATTATTGTTGGGGATAATTCGGATGAGGCCAAAGTTTTCGCAAATTTATTAGTTGGGGGAGCGATTAAAGAGAATATTGACATTCTCTATACAGGTGCGACTGAGGCTGAGGCTATAAAACTTTTTAGTAACACATATTTAGCCATGAGAGTCTCTTATTTCAACGAGTTAGATTCTTATGCAGAGACTCATAATCTAGACTCAAGACAGATTATCGAAGGTGTAGGTCTGGATCCTAGAATTGGCTCACATTACAATAACCCTTCTTTTGGATATGGCGGATATTGTTTGCCGAAAGATACCAAGCAATTACGCGCTAACTATAAAGATGTTCCGAATTCTTTGATAGGTGCAATTGTTGATGCAAACTCAGTCAGGAAAGATTTTATTGCAGATCAAATTATCGCTAGAAAACCAAAAGTAGTTGGTATTTATCGCCTTATTATGAAGTCTGGTTCTGATAATTTTAGAGCTTCAAGTATTCAGGGAATTATGAAGCGAATTAAGGCAAAAGGTATTGAGGTGGTCGTATATGAGCCAGTTTTAAGCAAGAAATTACAGACTGATTTTTTTCACTCAATGGTTATTGATGATATTAATGAGTTCAAAAATATGAGTGATTTAATTGTTTCAAATCGTATGGTAGAAGAACTTCATGATGTTAGAGATAAGGTTTATACTCGAGATTTATTTAACAGCGATTAATTGATTTATAAGAATATGAAAATACTCGTTACTGGTTCAGCAGGTTTTATCGGTTCAGCTTTGTCAATTAGGTTATTGAACCGAGGTGACTCTGTTGTAGGTATTGATAATCACAATGATTATTACGACCCTAAACTTAAAGAGGCAAGATTATCAAGACATAAAGATCATGCTAAATATACTCATATTCGCATGAATATTGAGAATCGCGAAGAAATGTCAAAATTGTTTCAATCCGAAAAGTTTGACTGCGTTGTTAACCTAGCAGCGCAGGCAGGAGTCCGGTATTCATTAGAAAATCCGATGGCATATATTGATACAAACTTAGTAGGATTTGGGAATATCTTGGAGGGATGCCGACATAATGATGTTAAACATTTGGTTTATGCTTCATCAAGTTCTACATATGGGTTAAATACTAAACAACCTTTTTCAACTCATGAACCTGTTAATCATCCAGTCAGCTTATATGCAGCAACAAAGAAAGCAAATGAATTGATGGCACATACCTATTCCCACCTCTACAATCTTCCAACAACGGGATTAAGATTCTTTACTGTCTATGGTCCATATGATAGGCCAGATATGGCTTTACAAAAATTCACCCGAGCTATTATTGCTAGAGAGCCCATTACCGTTTTTAACTTCGGTAGGCACCGTCGTGATTTTACCTATATAGATGACATTGTCGAAGGGATTGTCCGTATCTTAGATAGACCTGCAGAATCAGACAAGAAATGGGATAGTAATAACCCCGATCCTGCAACTTCAAGCGCCCCATATCGTATATTTAATATTGGTAATAATAATCCAGTGGAGCTACTGGATTATATTGAGGCCCTTGAAAACTCCTTAGGTATTTCAGCAGAGAAAGAACTTCTTCCTCTTCAACCTGGTGACGTGCCAGATACCTATGCAGATGTAGATGATTTGATTGAAGAATTTGGTTACAAACCATCAACGACTGTCAAACAAGGTATAGAAAATTTTGTATCATGGTATAAGTCATACCACAAATTTTAGTCTTTAATAACTGATTTCGCAGATTGGATTGAGTCAACTACATATGCGGAATTTGTATTATATTCATCAATTTTATGACCACTCCTTACAAGGATTGTTTGACTTATTCCAGCTGAAATAGCCGCATTAATATCATCTTCTTTGTCTCCAATCATCCAAGACTTTGACATATCAATATTATATTTCTTCTTTGCTTGCAAGAACATTCCAGGCTTAGGTTTACGACAATCACAACTATCATTAGGGGAATGAGGACAATAAAAAACATCGAGGATTTCAACACCTTTCAGTTTAAATTGACTTAACATCCAATTATTTACCTCATGAAATTCTTGCTCTCCATAATAATTTCTAGCTATACCAGATTGGTTCGTAATGGCAATAATCTCGAAGCCTAATGATTTGAAATATAGACAAGTTTCAAAAACACCCTCTATAAATTTAAAATCTTTAATTTTATGTAGATACCCAACTTCATGATTTATGACCCCATCTCGGTCAAGAAAAATAGTTTTAGTTTTCATAAATCGACTACGTATAATTTGATTAATTCAATACTTGCAATATTTTAAGATGCAGATACCATTCTCTGTAGTCATAATTACCAAAAATGAGGAAAGAAATATATCAGATGCTATCAATTCTGCTTTATTTGCGGATGAAGTTGTATTAGTTGATAGCGGCTCAAGTGACCTTACCTGTGTAATTGCAAAAAAATTGGGTGCAAAAGTTATCCATCAAAAGTGGTTGGGTTTTGGCTCTCAAAAGAATTATGCTGTTTCTGCAGCAAAAAATGATTGGGTTTTTGTGCTTGACGCTGATGAGAGGATTACAACTGATCTCAGAATAGAGATACTGCAAATTCTTCAAAAGCCTGAATTTAAAGCGTATTCTGTAGCTCGTTTAAATCATTTTTTCGGTAAAAAAATAAAATATTGCGGACTTTACCCAGATTATAGCATTCGACTTTTTAATAGAAAAAGTGGAAGATTTAATGAGGTTAATGTTCACGAAAGTTTTCAAACAAAAGAGCCTACTTCGACCCTTCAGAGTCCAATGCTACATTTAGCATATGAAAATGTGAGTGAGTTTAGGACGAAACAAAAAAAATATGCATCATTAAGTACAAAAAAACCCAATTTGTTAAGAGCTATTATTTCTCCAATATATACCTTTATTAAAATTTATATTCTACGTTTAGGTTTTCTAGAGGGGTGGAGAGGACTTGTTATTGCTTTTATTTATGCTGAATATAGTTTCTTAAAATATACCAAATGAAGATATTAATTTCTAAGTTCCGTAGCATCGGAGATGTCATTCTTCTTTCACCACTTATAACCAATCTTAAATCAAATTATCCTGAAGCTAAAGTTGATTTAATCATTAATAAAGGCACAGAGGCATTAGTTAAACATAACCCCTTAGTTAACAATATTATTCTGCATGATCGAGCCAAACTAAAGTCTTTACCAGTTTTAAAGAGAATCAAAGAGGAGTTTAATACTCTAAAGTTAATTAGAAAGACTAAATACGATATTGTAATTTCTACTGACAGGGGAGATAGAGGTGCTCAAATTGCCTACTTTAGTAAAGCCAATATCAAAATTGGCAGACCCGGTGGAAAGAGTTTTTTTAGTCGTAGAGCTTTTACAGATTACTTTTCATTCCACGGAGAGAGACATGTAATTGACTTAAATCTTGATCCAATAAAAATATTAGGAAAAGAGATTTATACAAAGGGATTAAATGTTCATTGGAACAGAGAAGATTCTGAAGTGGCAAATAATTACACTCATGGTCTAGGGGGGTTTATTCACATACATCCCGTGTCACAATGTATGTATAAATGTATTGATGACAAACTTATGGCTAAAATTATTGATTATTGCGAGTTAGAATTGGGTATCAAAGTTATTATTACCGCTGCTCCGGTTAAGCAAGAACTTGATAGAGTAAAAAAGATTTTGAGCTATGCTCATTCCATGCCATTAAACCTTTCAGGGAAAATAACATTGCTTGAAACTGCGGCTATTAATAAGCTTTCTTTAATGTTATTGGTTGTTGACACTGCAGTTATGCACATAGCCACTGCAAATGATATACCAACGTTAGCTTTTTTTGGGCCGACAGCAGTAAATAATTGGGGGCCCTGGGATAAGACAAAAATAAAATCAGATTATATAAGGGGAGGCGGTCTGCAGATTCATGGAAAGCATAGAGTTCTGATGGAAGATAAAAGTTGTTTACCGTGTTCAAATTTGGGTTGTGATAATTCTGGAATAAGTAATTGTCTAAATTCATTAAGCCTAGATGTTATCAAGGAACAAATTAGGTTAGTAGTTAATGGCAAAAAAAATTAGAGTTCTTCATACTGAATGGTCAGATGGTTGGGGTGGGCAAGAAATAAGGATCATTAATGAGATGGTTGCTATGCGCGAACTCGGAGTAAAAGTTTTTTTAGCATGTAGGGAAAACTCCAAAATTAGACAAAAAGCATTAGATAGAAATGTTAAAGTTTTTACTCTTCCATTTAGAGGGAATGCTGACTTAATTACAATATTCAGGTTAAGAAGAATTATCAAAGAAAATCAAATAGACATTGTAAATACCCACAGTGGCAAGGATTCATGGACTGGAGGTTTTGCAGCCAAACTAGCAAAGGTTAAGTTTATTAGGACAAGACACTTATCTAATCCGATTAATTTATCAAGGTTAAATTTTATAAATGAAATAGCTGACTACATATTTACTACTGGAGAGTCAGTTAGAGTGAATATGATTTCTAGAAATAGAATTTTACCAACAAGGATTAAATCAGTCCCGACTGGAATCGATCATAGGGTTTTTGATCCAATGAATTTCAAACAATCAGATTGCAAAAAGTTATTTGGATTTGAGACTGATGAAATCATTCTTGGAACAGTAGCAGTGCTAAGACGATTCAAACGTCATGATCGATTCCTCAATATGGCTAGATTTGTAATAGACTCCAACCCAGATAAGAAAATTAGGTTTGTTATCGCAGGAGAAGGTCCTCAGCGTGATAAACTCAGAGATCTTATAACCAAGCTTAGATTAGAAGAAAATGTGATATTGTTAGGTCATGTGACTAATGTCCCTGAACTATTGACCGCATTAGATATTTTTGTTCTTACATCTGATAGCGGTGAAGGTGTTCCGCAGTCAGTCATGCAGGCTTTACTTATGTGCAAGCCAACAGTCTCAACTGATGCAGGTAGTACTCGAGACTTATATAGTAAGAATAACTTTATGCTTGTCAATAAAGATTCTCAAGATGAGATCAACAATAAATGCAATAAGTTTGTTGCAAGTGAAAACCTTAGAAAGATTTATGCAAGCGTTTCTAGAGAATTTGTAGTAGAAAATTTTTCTCAAGCCAAAATGGCAACCAATATTATGAAGATTTATAAAAATTTATTGAGCAATGAATGTTCTCTTTACTAACTTCCATCCCGGAAATGGAGGTGGTCATACAACCTATTTGACCTATCTTTTTAAAGATATTTTGTCAGACAATGATGATATAAATCCGTACATCGCTGTTCCAAAAACTAGCAAACTTAATTTAGATCTCAAGTTTTTATATCCTACAAGAGTTTTTGATGTTGATTTCCCTGGAAAACCTAAAGAAATTATTCAGGCTCTTCTTAATGCAAGGAAATTAAAAAAAATCATTATCGAAAATAATATCGATTTGATTCATGTAAATGGCACACCTGATCACAAAGTGGTTATGTTATGTCGATGGCTATATGGCTTAAGTTATAAGGTAATAAGAACTAAGCATGATACTTTTCCAATAAAAAAAGGGCTATATGCCAATAAACTTTATGGCAGGTATACCGATCACATGATAGTTGTCTCCCAATATTTATTTGATGAAGTGATCACAAAGGAGTTGCAAGAAAAGACATCTGTTATTCATAACGGTATAGATCTAAATTTTTTTGCAAAAAAAGAAAAGTCAAAGCATTTAATGGAAAAATATAACGTGGGTATTGATAATCTTGTTTTTGTATCAGTCGCTGGAACTGGGCTTCATAAAGGGTGGCAATTCCTCATTAAAGCAGCTTCAAATCTAGAAGATATTAAAAGACATAGGATTAAGATCATAATTGCAGGAAATTATCCTAAAGACAAAATAATCACTAAGTTTGTTCATGATCTAAATATGAGTCAGCAGGTTATATTTACGGGACTTATTAACGATGTAAGAGATCTTATTTCAATCGCAGATGTAGGATTCGTTCTATCTAAATATGAGGCGCTTTCTATTGCGTGTAAAGAAATGATGGCGATGGGTAAGCCAATGTTAATTTCCAATGTAGGAGGTTTGCCTGAAAATATAGATATAAATGTTAATGGCTGGTCTACAGATCCAGAAGACATTGGGAAATTACATAAACTAATAGACTCTCTATTTTCAATTAACTTAGAGCCTTATTCCAAGTCAGCGAAATCAAAGGCAAGTAATAATTTTGGCTTAAAAAAATTCAAAAATAAAACAATTGAAGCATACAGAAAATTGATTTAAAAGTTCTGTGCCAGTCGATATAGTTATAGTCTGTATCTGAAAAACACCAGTAAAATCGGAGCTATGAAAATTATTTACCCATTTCCAATGCATATGAGCAAAGGTTATACCTATATGCTTAGCATTCTTCAATTCCTTAATACTTTGGCAGATTTTGTTAAAGTAGAGTTGCTGTGTCTTGATTCCAGAAATGCAATTGAAGATTATCTTAATTCCTCATTGGGACTTTCACTCCACAAAAATTTAGAAGTGATTCAAATAAGCAATAGAAAATTCGGGATCAAAAGCAACAAACTATTCTTTAGAAGAAATTTTTTGAATTATGTGGGAAAAAATTATGAGGAAGGATTAGTTATTTATACTCGAGACCTCAAACAGATGAGGATAGCTCTAAAAAATATTAAGAAATCCTATCCTAGCGTTAGGTTTGTGCTTGAGTTGCATCAAATATTATCACAAAATTTTTGTAGAGATGGCAATTACCATAAAGCCAAAGAGATGCAGAAACTAGAGGAATATGTCTTATCAAATATCGATGATCTAATCTGTATTACCTCAACTTTATCAAATGAAGTAAATAAGAATTTTCCTAAATCGACCAAGAACCAACACATACTCCCTGTGGGTTTTAATAAAGATTTTCTCAAAATTGAACATGAAAATAGTAAATCTTATGATATTGTCTATACAGGCAGTTTTAGTTCATGGAAGGGTTTAGATACTCTCATTTCAGCGCTATCCATTATTAAGAGGGAGTATAAGAAAGATATTAGAGCAGTACTGATTGGCGCCGATAAAAAAACAAGAATAAAATATTCTAAAATAGTCAATTCTAATGACTTAACCGATAATATCACTATCAAAGATAAGATTGCCCACAAAGAGATTTTCCAATTCATATCAAAGTCGAAGGTAGGAGTTTTATCAAATAACTACCAGGGTGATGCGATATTTTTTACATCACCTCTAAAGCTCTATGAGTATCTTGGAGCAGGACTTAAAGTGGTAGTTTCAAGATTGCCTTCAATTGAGAGTGCGATTGACCCTTCTCTGGTCTATTATGCAACTCCAGAAAATCCAGATTCCTTCGCAATTGAGATAATGAGAGCACTAAATGACTCAAGTTTTAAAATGCAAAAAGTAAAGGATTTTGCTAAAGAATTTACTTGGGAAAAAAGAGCCCAAGAATTTCTTTCAATTTTGTCATGAGGATTTTGATTATGAAGTTTAGAAACATTGGTGATGTTCTCCTAGTGTCTCCAATATTTGAAAATCTCAAAAGTTATTACCATGATCTTCAGATAGATATTGCCGTAAATAAGGGAACTGAAGATATGGTGGCTAAGAATCCTTTCATTGATAATGTTATAGTCTATGAAAGAGATAGAATAAGATCCATGCCTTTGTTAAAAAAATTAAAGGAAGAACTTAAATTTATTTTGAGTTTCCGAAAATCTAATTACGATATTGTTATTAATCTTACTAAGGGTGAAAGAGGGGGGTTTATCGCAGGTTTCTCTGGAGCCTCAGTAAGAATGGGTTACGAGGGAAAGGGTCTTTTTCTGAAGAAAATATATACTCATCATTTGCCTTCCACAAAAGGCAAACATACTGTTGAATCAAATCTTAATTTACTAAGACTACTGAAAATACCGATTCTTCATAAAAAAGTAAAAATTTATTGGGATCAAGACGATGAAGAGGTGATTACAAAAAAGCTAAAAAATCATGAGAAATTTATACACCTCCACCCAGTTTCTCGATGGAGATTTAAATGCATCTCTGATCATACAATGGCAAAGGTGGTTGATTTCTGTGAATTAAAACTTAAAACAAAAGTTGTGATTACTGCTTCACCCTTATCTGAGGAGATTGATAAGATTGAAAGCATTTTAAAGATTTGTAAGTCTAAACCCATTAATTTCAGTGGTAAATTATCCCTTTCTGAAACTGCTGCTTTAAATAAAAGAGCTAGGTTTTTTATTGGGGTTGATACTGCAGTTATGCATATTAGCGCAGCTAATAATACTCCTGTATTAGCGTTTTTTGGGCCCAGTGGAGCTCATCAATGGGGTCCATGGGATAATAACTTATTAGGTTCAGGTTACAATAATATCAATGGCGTTCAATCAATGGGAATACATACAGTGATTTCAGAGTCAAGATCATGCCAACCATGTGGAAAGGATGGTTGTGATGGCAGCAAAATAAGTGACTGCTTGATGAACATTAATTTCGATTTAATTGAAGAAAATATTAATAAATATATGACTCTACATCCATGAGTGAATTTGGTTTAATTATTATCTGGCAACAGCATCTTGATCATGTTGGTGATGTTAAGAGCTATTTAGAAGAAAGATTTAATACCATACAGCACTACGATATCAAATGGAGCGAGAAGAATTTATATCAAAATTTTTATCGTTTTTATGGAGATAGACTTTCAACCAAATCAATCAAAGAGAAGGCGAAACAAGCTTCAAGTTTTAGATTGATAATTTTCAGGGATGATTCACCTAAGTATGCATTCAGAGCAACAGCAAGAGGGGTTGAGGAGGTAAATACTAACTTTTTTGACATGAAAAAGTATTTTAGAAAAAGTTTTAATACAAGGTTTGGCATCCATGGAAGTAATGATGAAATTGAGACAAGTAGAGATTTAAGCTTATTGCTAGGCATTAATTTGAAAGATTACAAAAAAAATCATAATAATTCATGGGACGGCAAGATCATAACTATTGACAGAGATATTTCAGGCTGTGAAGGGTGGGATTCTCTTAAACAATTCTTCTATTGTATTAATTCAGTTGCGCCCTACCTAATTCTGAGGAATTATGAAGACCTAAATAAAGATATCAATCAAATTGAAGACATTGATTTTCTTGTCACCAATAGAGATAAATTTGCTTTATTTGCAAATGCAAAAAAAATGTCAAAAGGAACAGAAAGGGCAAATTATCAAATTACGGTTACTGGTAAAGCCTTAAATATCGATCTAAGATATATTGGGGATAACTACTTTGACCAATTTTGGCAAAAGGACTGTTTAGATAAAAGGTTTTTGCATCAAGATGGTTTTTATATTATGGATCCAGAAAACCAAAGATTTTCATTGATTTATCACGTGTTGATTCACAAAACTACAGTCCCCAAGAAATATAAACTCTTCAACCAGATGGATATAAATGAGTTAAGAGAAGAACTCTATAAATTCATGAAAGAAAAAAATTATCTTATGGTTGAGCCTAAAGATATCACTTTAAAATTCAACAAAGATAATGGTGGATATATTAAATTTAGTCGACCTAGGAGGTTGAGATCTAGAAAAGGCTTTTTAGGGCTTCTTAAAAGGGTACTTTATCGATTAAATAACTGGATTCATTTAAGAAGAGGCCCAGGTTAGTGTCTAAAAGTTTCAATAAGACTCTTTATCAAGACAATTCATTCGTCAAATTTTATGGGCCAAAATCACCTTTCTGGAAATATTATTTAAGATCTTTTTTGGATTTGATTGGAATAAAACAACCTGTTGAATATTATAGAATTTCTAAGAGAATTGAGTTTGAATACAATACATTGGTCTTGTGGAAGGAAAATGATTTGAATGTCCCAAGTGTTCTAAAAAGGGAACAAGAAAGACTTTATTTAGAGGTAATTCAAGGAAAAACTTTGGACCAAATTTTTAACAAAGAGTTTGATTTCAAAATTTTTAACAAGATATTTGAGGATTTAAATAAACGCCATCAATTAGCGTTTGATCATAAAGAATCAAGATTTTGCCATGTAGATGCTAATCTGAGAAATATCCTATATAACAATAATAAAATTTACCACTTGGATTTTGAAATGGGGCGTGAATTTGAATCGATTGATTTATGGGCAAGAAGAGAGATCTCAAAATTACTCATTTCTATATGTAACAAATTACCTAAACTTAAAAATAAAGTTTTAGATTCTTTTTCCTCAATCTACAAACATGATTTTGTAGTCAATGATTTAATTGAAAGTAAGTTACAGGGCAGAGCAAGAGATTATAAGGATGGCCATTATTCTTTATATCAACTAGCCACCGATTTAAAGTCTAGATATTATGAAGATTGATTTATTAAGGATTTTCTTTCGTTTTTATTTACGCAAAAGGACTTCTCAAAAATCTAAAAAGATTGATATGTCAAAGGTTAATAGAATTTTAGTCATCTCAAATACTGCCATTGGAGATACTTTATTTGCTACCTCTTCAATTAAACTCATTAAGAAGAAATTTCCAGAAAAAAAACTTATTACTATTCTCAATCCGAAGAACTTTGAGCTTTTTGAGACAGACCCTAATATAGATAAAATTGAACTATATAATGGTAGATGGTCCAATTTTTTCTCGATTGTTAGAAAATTAAAGAAACAAAATATTGATCTAACTTTTATTATGAACTCAAATGAGCCACAGGCAACCCCTTTGTCCTATTTGATAGGGAGTAAATATATTATCAGAGTCCCCAATAATCGAAATGAGTTTAATCATTTACACATTAATCCAAAATTAGCTAGAAACTATAGTAAACATACAATTAATACAAGGTTGAAACAACTAGAGTTCATTGATATTTTCGAAGAAGACTTCAATATGTATCTTTATCCTAAGCCTAATTGGTATGAAAATGTAAGAACCTTTTTTGGCGATTCTGAACTTGTAAATGTTGGCCTACAAGTTGGAGCATCTACTAAAAGTAGAATGTGGGCAAATGATAACTGGGTGCATTTAGCTAAACAACTTCTCGACTACGATCCAAGAATCAGACTAATACTCACAGGTTCCAAAGTTGATAAAAATATAACTTCAAATATTAAATTACAAATTGATAGCAATAGAGTTTTAAATCTTGCAGGAAAATTTAGTTTGGTTGGTGCTGCGGCTTTGATAGATAGCTTGGATATTTTGATTACGCCAGATACAGGACCACTTCACATTG